>ENA-OPXH01001163-OPXH01001163.1-human-gut-metagenome-genome-assembly--contig:-NODE-1163-length-19353-cov-2.490103_pt1 | contig 19353 bp, 11 predicted proteins | sample MGYA00241521_ERZ502034 | MGnify/ENA primary metagenome ERZ502034 (study PRJEB25962, sample SAMEA2042103) | human gut metagenome | biome: human gut; feature: human-associated habitat; material: faeces... | reverse complement strand
AATTTCATATTTCGTATTCATTCAGAAGAGCTGTTGGATCCCATATGAGCATACTTAGCTGGGCAGGGCTGATATTCAAGATCGCAAAACAGGATTATATTTTTGTTGATGATTATGTACCGGTATTCGGTTTTTTGAAATTATGTAAGAAAACGAAGTTGATTCAGGTGTGGCATGCAGGTGTAGGTTTCAAATCAGTTGGGTACAGCCGCTTTGGTAAAAGTGGCACACCGTTTCCGGCAGGTTCCTGCCATAAGCAATATGATTATGTACTGGTAGGTGCTCCAAAACTGGTTGAGGTATATGCGGAGGTATTTGGACTTCCGGAAAATCGTTTTCTCCCGGTTGGAATGCCAAGGCTAGACGGATTTTTAGATGAAAATAAAATCCAGAATTTCAAAAATGAATTTTATAAAGAATATCCAAATCTGCAGAGTAAGAAAATTATTCTGTTTGCACCGACATATCGTGGCGACGGACAGAAAACAGCAAATTATAATTATGACTGGCTGGATTTGAAAGAGATTTATGATTTTTGTGGAGAAGAATATGTATTTTTAGTAAAGATGCACCCGTTTGTAGACGATCCGATTCAGATTCCGCAGGAATATCAGAACCGAATCATAGATTTTGCATCTTATCCGAATATTAACGATCTGTATTATGTGACGGAGATTCTGATCACAGATTATTCTTCAAACTATTTTGAATATTCTTTAATGGAGCGCCCGATTTTGTTTTACACACCGGACAGAGAAGTTTATGAATTGTCACGCGGTGTGCACAGAAGTGTAAAGGAATGCGCACCTGGAAAAGTGTGTGATACATTTGAAGAAATGATGCGTGCACTTCGAAATAAGGATTATGAGATTGAAAAGGTACATCAGTTTGTAAAAGATAACTATGATGAATATGACGGTCATGCGGCAGATAAGGCAATTGATGCTATCTTATTGAAAAAGTAGAAAAAGAAATGACAGAGGACTGAAACCAAAAATCCTTTGTCATTTTTGATTTTCTAATGTATCTTAATATATAATTCATAAAGTTGGTGTGGAATACAGATGAGATTATGGTATAATCATAGTAATGTGCATAAATTATTAAAAAGGAGAAGAAAAGATGCAGATGAAAAAACAATTAAAACGTATTTTAGCGTTTGTTATGGCGTTCACTTTCATAGTGTCTACACAGGTACACGCCGCAGATGGCGAAAGTAGCGCACTGATGGATATCAAATCTGATGGATATGAGATTCAGATTGCTGATTCCGCCAGTATCACATATACTGGTAAAGAAGTCACACCGGCGATTAAAGTTGTGAGAACAGATGAATCAAAAGAAGAAACAGTTCTTGATGAGAACAAATATGAGACTGCATATTCTGATAATGTGAATGCAGGAACTGCCAAAGTTACTGTAAAGGGAAAGGAAAATGAAGGCGTTACCGGAGAATTAACAAAAGAATTTACAATTCTCCGGCATCTTTGAAAGATGCAGCGGTTACAGTGGCAAACAAGTCAGCTACATACACAGGAACAGCCGTGAAGCCTGCAGTTACAGTAGAACTTGGTGGTAAAGTGTTAAAAGAAAATACCGATTATAAAGTGTCTTATGCGAATAATAAGAATGTCGGAACTGCGGAGATAACCGTAACCGGAATCGGTAATTATACAGATACTGCCAAAGCAACATTTTCGATTGTAGTTGGAACTTCTGATATCAAGACAAGTTCTGTATACAATAAGGTTAGTCTTTCGTGGGGAAAGGTTACAGGAGCTTCCGGATACAAAATCTACCGCAGTACATCAAAAGACAGTGGATATAAAGCAATAAAAACAGTTAAATCCGGAGCAACAGTAAATTATAATGATACGAAGGTTACTTTTAATCAGACGTATTATTATAAAGTGCGTGCATATCGTATAGTTGGAGATAAAGCAGTATTTGGAGAGTATTCACCAGTTTCGAAGCAGAAAGTAAAAGTAGGAACTTCTTCAGTAAAGCGTACTGCATCTGCATCTACGACATCTTACAATGCAGTTACTGTAAAGTGGAGTAAAGTCAATGGTGCAAATGGCTATAAAGTATATAGAAGTACATCTGTAAATGGAACTTACAAGGCATTAAAAGTTATAGCAAATGCAACCTCATATACAGATAAGACAACAACATGTGGAACTACTTATTACTATAAGGTGCGTGCATATCGTCTTTCAGGAAAGACAAAATGTTACGGTGATTTATCAAAAGCAAAATCCGGTCGTGCACTTCCGGGAACAACAAAGATTAAGGCAAGTTCTGAGTGCTTTCAGACAAAGGTTAATTTAAAGTGGGTAAAAGTATATGGCGCGAGTGGATATGAGATTTACAGATCTACGTCAAAATCAGGGAAATATACACTTGTAAAGAATATTAAAAGTGGACGTACTGTAAAATGGACTAATTCGGGCCTGAAAAAAGGACAGTATTATTACTATAAGATTCGTGCATATCGTACAGTAGATGGCAAGAAATTATATGGCGGATATTCTAATCGTTTCCGTAAAGGAACGGCAGGATGGAAATATATAAACGGATTAAAATTATATTATGATGCGCAGGGAAAACTTGTAAAAGATGTCAGCAAGATTATCGGAAAACAGTCCTCTTATGTGATCAAAGTCAATAAGAAGATGAATGTTGTTACTGTGTATGCAAAAGACGGAGATAACGGTTATATTATTCCTGTAAAATCATTTGTATGCTCAGGCGGTGCGGCAACACCGATAGGAACATTCTATACACCGGCAAAATATCGCTGGCAGACATTGATGGGACCATGCTATGGACAGTGGTGTACAAGAATTCATGGCGGTGTATTATTCCATTCTGTGTTCTACAGTACAAGAAGCAATTCTACATTAAGTGTGAATGCTTATAATAAACTGGGAACAACCTGTTCGCATGGATGTGTAAGATTAAGAGCGGGAGATGCAAAATGGATTTATGATAACTGCCGGTTGAGAACAAAGGTAATTATTTATAACAGCTCTTCGGTTGGTCCGTTTGGAAAACCGAAAGCAGCAAAACTTGCATCATGGCATACATGGGATCCGACAGATCCGACAGCAAGAAGCAAATGTAAAGCTCGTGGATGCCACTAAAAGAATCAAAGAAGAATATGAAAATGGCTACAGACTATTGAAAGTTTGTAGCCATTTATATTATAATACAAAAGTATGTGCAGAATCATTTCTAATGAGAAATAATTATAGAAATAACAGGAGATGCTTTATGAACGAAATAAGATATGAAATTATCACATTTCTTGAAAATGCAGATAAATTAAAGAAAACGGTACAAAGCTGTGAAAATCAGATATTAGAGAATGACAGAATTATAATTGTTGGAACCGGTAATCTGGAACAGATAAAATCATTAAAAGAGATTAAGAAATATAAAAAACAGATTACATTCAAACAGACAGCCACCGTTGCGGATGCTTATAATGAATGTGTGAGAGAAAGTGAGTCACAGTATACAATTTTCATGAAAGAAGGAGACTGGCTGGGTGAAGGGTTTCTGAAACATGCAGCCAGTGTAATGGAAGATGAAAAAGAACAGCAGATAGAAGAACCGGAAGCGGAATCAGAGTCACAAATTGAATCAGAGGATGAACATGAGGAAGAACATAAGACGAAAGGTGTAGTATTACAGAACGAAATCATGAATCCGGGAGAAGTATCTGTTCTGCTCCCTGTACAGTATTGTGATAATCTGCTGGTTTCTGAAAAGCCTAAAAAACATATTTTAAGTAAAAAAGTAATTAAAGGAACTTATGGAGTAGATATTACAAAGAATTACTGGGCACTGCAAACTGCTTTGCCAGGTGCGGTAATACGGACAGCATGTTTAAAAACATATACCTTTAATACTGAAATCATGTTTGAATATGACACGGATGTGTTGCTGCGCATTTTGAATAATGAAAAAAAATATCTGGTAACAGACAGGGCAGAGTATTATTATTTTGATCCGAAGGAAAATCAGGTATTATATCACATTCCTGCGCATTATTCACAGTGGTATGAAGAATCCGCAGAAAAATATTTATTGCCATTATTAAGGGATTCGGAAGATAGCCTGTTTATACAAAATTATGCGGTATATTATGTTCTGAACCGTTTCTTATGTAATCTTGATAATCGCAATAAAAAACAGCTTCTTGGAAAGAAGTTTGATAAATACTTAGAGGTAGTAAAAGAAATTTTCGGATTTGTTGATGATTATTATCTTACGAATCAGGACCTACATAAGTATTTATCGAAGAATCCGCAGATTTTATGTATGTTCCTTCGAATCAAATATGGAATTGATAATGTGAAATATGAGTATCGACAGGAGATTGATCCGGAGACAGAGGAAAAGGATCTTGTGATGTACTTTAATGGAAATCGTATTTCTTCTGTAAACAGTCATTATTTTTCAATCGGAATGATGAATTATGTAGATGGAAAAGTCTGGCTGGATGGTTCTCTGATCAGTATATTTGCGCAAGGGGGAATTGATTTTTATGCTGAATTTAACGGAAAGATGATAAAGGTAGAGGATACAGATTCTTATTCCCTTACAAAATATTTTGGAGTTCCGGCTTACAGAAGAATTACTTATCATCTGGAATTGCCGTTGAATCCAAATAAGAAAAATCAGACAGTACGGTTTTATGCAAAAGATAAAAATGACAAATATCAGTTGAGAATTACATTTTCGGATCACTGGGCGAAATTAAGTAAAATACCAAGATATTCCTACTGGCATTTTAATAAATATTTATGCCATCATGCGGAAAATTCGATTGTATTTAAAAAAGCAAATATTGTAAATGTTTTGAAAAGAGAGATACAGTTCCAGTTGAATCTGCTGAAGATCAACTCTAAATACAGCCGCCATGCATTGGCACTCCGGTGGTTATATTGGATTACAAGACCATATTTTAAAAAGAAAAAAATCTGGTTGATGTTAGATAAATTATACAAAGGAGGAGACAGTTGCGAATATCTGTATCGCTATTCGGCAAAATTAGAAGATGGTGTTACAAGATATTATGTAATTGATAAGAAAACGCCAGATTATAAAAAATTGAAAAAAGACGGATATAAGCCATTGGCAACAAATTCGCTGATGCATCAGCTTGCATTTTTAAATGCAGATCTTGTATTGATCACAAATTCACATTTGTTCCCGTTTAATGGATTCCGTAAAGAAAAGTCCAAATATTTCAGAGGACTTTGCAATTTTTCATCTATGTGTCTGCAGCACGGATTATCTGTGCAGAAGTGTGCAATGGCACAGAGAAGGATTATTGATAATACGACAGGATATTTCCTGGCATCGAAATATGAATATGAAAATCTCTCCAAACATGCATATGGATATCAGAATTTTGATGTGTTGAAATTAACAGGAATCGGACGATATGATGGATTGATCAGTAATGATCAGAAACAGATTTTGCTTTCACCAACCTGGAGAATGTACAATGCACTTCCGGTAACAACGAGTGAAGGTGATCAGAGGGGATATAATCCGGAGTTTAAAAACTCTACATATTATCAGGTGTATAATAATCTGATCAATCATAAACGATTGATTGACTGTGCAAAGAAGACTGGATATAAGATTAAATTCTTACTGCATCCGATTTTGAGTTCACAGGCAGATGATTTTACACCGAATGAAGAAGTAGAAGTAATTCCATCTGTTGGAGATTTAAGCTATGAAAAGATATTGACAGAATCTAGTTTGATGGTTACGGATTATTCAGGAGTTCAGTTTGATTTCGCTTACATGAGAAAGCCGATTGTTTATTTCCACCCGGAAGAACTGCCACCACATTACGAAGATGGAATCTTCTTCTACGATACAATGGGATTCGGTGAGATTTGCACGAAGACAGAACAGCTTGTGGACCTGCTGTGTGAATATATGCAAAACAATTGTGTTATGAAAGAAAAGTATGTAAAGCGCGCAGATGATTTCTTTGTATATAAAGATCATAATAACTGTAAGAGAATTTACAAAGAGATAATGAAGAGTCAGAAACAGATTGATATAGACAAAATGCGAAAGTAACAGGTGTGTATTATGAAAAAACATTATTTTGCATATGAAATGTTCTCGAAATACAGGGGAGCAATTATGGGAATACAGATTTTATTGATTGTGTTTTTCCATTTTACAGAAGATTGCAAGGGATATAACGTCAGATATTCTGGTATAGTTTACTGGTTTTATAATTATGTTAAAAGTTCCGGAGTAGATATATTTCTTCTGGTATCAGGTTTAGGACTTTATTATTCCTGGAAGAAGAGGGCAGAGCTGAAATCGTTTTATCAGAGGAGATTTGTAAAAATACTGATTCCATATTTTCTGGTTGCGGTACCGGCATGGATATGGCTGGATCTGATTGAAGAACATAATGGATTAGTAAAGATGTTTTCGGATCTATTTTTTCTTACATTCTTTGTTGGAGAAAATAAATGGTTCTGGTATATATTATTATGTGGTTTTTGTTACCTTATTTTTCCATATATATTCGATGTGATTGAGAAAGTCCGGGATCATACAGAAGCAAAGATGCGTGTACTTGTATTGTGTCTGACAGCTACAATTGTTACAATGATGCTGCAATTGTATGCAAAAGATCTGTATATGAATATTAGTATTGCAACAAAGAGAGTTCCGGCATTTATAATCGGTGTATATATTGGAAAATTAGCCTGGGAAAAGAAGGGAAAACCCATATGGATCGTTTGGTTACAGCTGATACTTTTATGTTGGATGATGATTCCATTGCAGCTATATAACAAAAAGATAATGGGAGTATATTTACTGGCATTGATGAATTTGACAATCTGCGAGATTCTAATGTTGCTCTGTGAATGGACAGAGAATAAATCTTCTGTGATTTTAAAGTTGAGAAATGGTATTTTGGCAATATTAAACTGGTTTGGTAAATATACAATAGAGATTTATCTGATACATGTTGCATTCAGAAAAGTATTTAAGACTTTGGATTATCCGACATATCGATTAAAATATGAAGGAAGTATGCTTTTAATTTCATTTGTTCTTGCAGTTGCTTTGAAGTATTTGGATCTTTTCATAGAGAAAAGAGTACTTCTGAGTTTACAAAAAAATTAGCTTGAGAATTACGAAAGACTTTTTGACGAAAATTAATTGTCCAAAAAGTCTTTTTTGTCATAGCATCCGGAGGAAACTGCCATTGGCAGGTTCTGTAGGTTATAACCACAAAATGAGAATAAAAATATGTCAGAATATACTAACAGAAAATATTATTCTTAATATTTTCTGAAAATCAAAAAATATATAGAGGGTTTGTGTTAAAATGCTACAATGGATGTTTTAGGAGAAAGGAAAAGTGGAATGAGTAATTATAAAAAAATATTTTGTATGAGTGTTTATAAAATAATTACGATTATAACATTTTGCGTGTTGTTGATGATAGGGAGTGGAACGATTTTTCATGCTCATAACAGTGTGTTTATGTCTGTTTTACAGCCAGCGGTAAGGATAGCATTTTTAATAATATTAATTTTGACGGTTATAGGCAGTTATGTTTTATTGTTTCGTTTTTTTCAAAATGCTTCAAAAAAGTCAATTATAATAGCTACGCTGATAATTGTATTCATGATGTTACTTGTGTATGGAATAATTCTGTATAATATTCAGCCATTTGCTTCGTCGGATGCTTATAATGTACAGGATCTTGCACTTTATTTGGCGAAGACCGGGAAACACCGAGTGTCTGCGGATGCGCCTCATGCAATGGAATATTTTGGATATTATGCTAATAATTATTTTTTAACAATTTTATTAGCAAAATATTTCAGGATTTTGTTGTGGCTTGGAATTCAGGATATATATATTCCATTATATATATTAACAATTGGAGGGATGCTTGTTGGAACAATGTTCTTGTATTTGACAGGAGTATATGTGAAGGGAATTCGTGGTGGAGCAGAGATTTTGGCACTTTGTGCAGGTAATCCACTATATTATATATTGCCGCTGTGGGCATATACAAATGCACTTTCAGTACCATTTACTGCTGCTACAGTATACTTTGCTATTCGTCTGTTGCATGAAAAGGGAAGAAAGGGCAGAGGTATATCTGCAGCTTTATTTGCAGGAAGTCTTGCAGTTGGATATTATATACGACCGACCGTTGTGATACCGGCTATTGCTTTTTTAATATGCCTTATTGTAGAGCTGATTGCAGGAAAACGTCAGTGGAAAGAGGTAGGAGAATGTGTTGGAATTGTAATCGTGGTTTCAGCGATTACAATAGGTGGAATTTCAAAGATAAATCACAGATATTTTTCGGAGGTATCTGATCAGAATATTCCAATTACACACTGGATGATGATGGCATCTCATGGAACTGGTGAACTTGATATTGCAGATTATAAATATACGATACAGTTTCCGTCAAAAGAGGAGAAACAGAAGGCTGATTTAAAGCGGTTAAAAGAGAATTATGAAGCATATTCGCTATCGGAGCTGTTTGATTTTATAAATAAAAAATTAGATATTTCCTGGTGCTATGCTGATGGAAATGATCTTTTGGAAAAGGTTTCACAGAACCGGAAAAATACAGTTATTTACAACTGGATTCTTGGAAGTAAATCGGATTTATTCCGAACATATTGTTATGCTTTTCGTATTGCGAATATAGGGATGGTTCTGCTTGTATTATGGAAGATGCTGAAAAAAAGAAATCAGGATGTAAATCAGGTGTTTTATACATTATCATTTTTAGGTGGCGTATGTTTTTACAGTATATGGGAAATAAAAGCGTCTTATGGAATGCCATTTCTTATGTTTCTTTTGCTCCTTGGAAGTTATGGAATGGAATATTTAGCAGAGCAGATGAAAGAAAAAAAGAAAAAATGTATTTGTATAAATGAGGGAGGCAAAAACTTCTGGCAGAAAACAACAATAATTATATTTATCGTGAGTGTTTCAGTAATGATGTATGCAGAAATCAGTCAGTCTGTAACGGTACAAAAAGAATGGGAAGTCCATTGTGCAGATATAGGATCTGTAAGAAAAATAAAAGGATATCAGAAACGATTCCGTCTGGAGCAGATTTTTTATGCGGACAGACCATATAACAGAATCGTTCTCATGGCTGGCGCAAAGGGAAAAGCCAAAGAGAATAATGCAAGTATATATGTGAAATTGACGGACACTTCCGGAAAATTGTTATATCGTGGAGAAATTGCAGCAAAAAATCTTTCCAGGCAGCAGGAAGTTGTATTAAAAATTCCGAAAGTTTCACCAGAAGGTAAAAGAAAATATAAATTAACAATATGGAAGAAAAATGAGTACGCAGGAAATTTAAATATCTGGAAACGGAAAGAAGGTGTGCTCCATAGTTATAAAGGAGTGATGAAAATTTCCGGCGATAAAATGAAGTCAAAGCTGTATCTGGGTGTTTATCTGGAAAAGCAGGAAGCATGGTGTTCTGGAAGAACGGCTTTTGTTATATGCTTATGTTTTTGCGTGCTTGCATCTATGGTATTTTTGTGTTGCCCGGAAACATGCCTGAATAAAGTGAAAGAAAACGGATAATGTTAGATCATTTGGGAGAAAAAGATTATGTCTGGAAGCCGATATATAAATTAGAAAAACCTGAACATCCAAATGGATTGGGTTATTATAATTCATATATTTATATGGTGGCTGGAGATAATAGGATATGATCTTGATAGACCGTCGACAGATTATTCGTTTTATGAAAATGTAATAAAAAGGGAGCGGAACGATTAAGTCGCTCCCTTTTCCACTATTTCTGAAGATAATATTAAGAATTGTTGAAGCTTTACAGAAGATGGACATATAAATGGAAAAAGTGTGCTAGACTACGAAAAGAACAAATCATAGAGGTATAAAATACGAGAGTAGAAAGATATGCATACTTTTAGAATCAAATTACAATTGAATCTATATAAAGCCGTTATGGCATTAACTTTATTTTTTATTGTATTTATAGAAGCAGGGACAATCGTGACAGCACAAAGCCAGGTGTTTGCAGGTATTTTGTCACCGGTAATGCGGTTGCTGCTTCCAATTCTTATTGCATTGTTGCTTGGCAGTTCTCTGCTCATCCTCTTCAGATGTTTGGACAAGATGGGAAAAAAGGGACTCTGGATATACACGGGAATATTATTTGTGATATTATTAGCTGGTTTCGGAGCTATTCTTAGTAATTTTCTTCCATTTTCGTCTACAGATGCATATAACATGCAGGATATGGCAATGTATCTCGCAAAGACAGGAGAAAAGCCGATTTCTGATACAGCACCGCATGCATCTTATTTCGGAATGTTTTCCAATAATTATTTCCTGACTGTTATATTTGCAAAATTTATCAATATGTTGTCCCGTGCCGGGATCACAGAAGTACAGTTTGCTCTGTTAGCTTTATCTGCGGCAGGAATGATTATTGCGACAATATTTTTATATTTGACAGGAATTTGTATTGGAGGTTTAAAAGGCGGAGCGAAAATTTTGACATTATGTGTGTTGAATCCGATTTATTATATTTTGCCAATGTGGATATATACCTGCTCATTTTCCATCCCTTTTACGGCGGCAGTAATCTATTTCGGAGTCAGACTTCTGAAAGAAGAGTCATGGAAAGACAGAGTTATTTCTGCAATATTGTTTGCTGTATTCGGAATAACCGGTTATTATATCCGTCCAACAGTAGTGATCCCGATGATTGCATTTGCTTTCTGTTATATTTTGGATCATCTTATTGGAAAAAAGAAAATAAAAGAAAGTATACAGAGCTTTGGAATCGTACTGCTTATAGGAATTGTAGTTTCGCATGGCATATCGGGATTAAACCAGTCGTATTTTGAAACAGTCTCAGCACAGAATTATCCAATTACACATTGGTTAATGATGGCGTCACATGGAGACGGAGAGCACAATAAAGAAGATTATGCTTATACACATCAGTTCAGGACAAAAGAAGAGAAAACACAGGCGACAGTTGACCGGATGATAAAAAATTATAAAAGTTACAGTTTCAGTGAACTGATGGCTTTTGAACAGAAGAAACTTATGGTTTCGTGGTGTTATGCGGATGGAGGAGACCTGATAGAAAAAATTTCGCAGGATCAGAAGAATACACCGCTGTACACATGGATATTAGGAAGCAGATTCGATCTGTTCCGGGCATACTGCTATGGATTCAGGATCTCTAATATGGCTTTTCTGTGTCTGGCATTATGGAGACTGCTGAAAAGGAAAAAAGAAGATATCCTTCAGGTATTCTGGGCAGTATCTATATTAGGTGGAATTCTTTTTTATTGTATCTGGGAAATAAAAAGCTCTTACGGTATGCCATTTGTGATGCTGTTTCTATTATTGGGAATGGCAGGGATTGATGAGAGTAAGGAAAAGTTATTTCAGAAAAGGGATGAGAAATATGCATATAAATGTGGCTGGACAGAACTGGTGCTTCTTGTGTGTGTGATCTGTATCTGCCTTGTAAGTGGAGAACAGATGAGAAAATCTAAAATTCCCGTGTATCAGTGGAGTGTGCACTGTATTAATGGAACATCTGCAAAGAAGATGGAAGATGTAGGAAAAACAGTCCATATAAATCAGAAGTTTGAGGCATTACATTCATTTAACAGAATTGGATTGATCGTAAGTGCCGGAGACCGTGCAAAAAAGTTTAATGATATTTTGCAGGTACAATTAACAGATGAGAAGGGAAACCGGATTTACCGAGGAAAAATACAGGCTGATAAGGTGGGAGAGCATGGAAGTGTCATACTTAAATTTCCAAAAGTAACACCAACAAAAGAGAATAAGGATTATCATTTACGAATCTGGAATAAAAAACCTCATAAAGGCAAATTACGGGTATGGTATAGAAAAGAGTTTTATATGCACAGCTATAAAGGGAAATTGGAAGTAGATGGAAGGAATCATTTTGAAAATTTGTATCTGCAAGTGTATAAAGAGACAAAAGAGCCGTGGTGTGACAAAAAACAGATGCTGGTAATAGCAGGAATCTTTTTACTGTGGACAGCAATTGTTCTGGTAATAATACCTAAAAAACGCTGCAATGAAAATGTTGAGAGAGGAGAGCGATAGCAGATGAAGGCAGAAACAAATATGGAGAACAATATAGAAATAAAGAATATCAGAGAGAAAACACCAACTCTTTATATTGTGATTCCGTGTTACAATGAAGAGGAAGTACTGCCGATTACCAGTAAACAGTTTCTGGCAAAGATTCAGCAGTTAGTAACAGAAGAAAAGATTACAGATGACAGCCGGATATTATTTGTAAATGATGGATCAAAAGATTCAACATGGGATATTATCCGGAAACTCTCAGCAGAAGATCCGCATTATATTGGAATCTGCCAGAGCCGGAACCGAGGACATCAGAATGCTGTACTGGCAGGTCTTATGGAAGCAAAAGACCAGTGTGATATTACAATTTCGATTGATTGCGACGGACAAGATGATATTAACGCCATGGATCGTATGGTAGATGCGTATCTGGATGGCTGTGAAGTTGTGTATGGCGTACGTTCAAAACGAGATACGGATACAGTTTTTAAGCGGTTTACGGCAGAAGGATTTTATAAGTTATTAAACTGGATGGGAGCGGAGGTTGTTTATAATCATGCAGATTATCGCCTGATTTCCAGTCGTGTATTACAGGAATTTGCGAATTATAAAGAAGTAAACATTTTCCTTCGTGGCATGGTTCCACTTGTTGGTTTTAAAAGTACGTCTGTATATTATGAAAGAGCAGAGCGTATCGCCGGAGAAAGCCATTATCCTTTAAAGAAAATGCTTGCGCTTGCCTTTGATGGGATTACAAGTCTGTCAGTGAAGCCGATTCGATTGATCACTTCCTTTGGCTTGCTTGTCGCAAGTCTGAGCTTTATCGGAATCCTTTGGGCAGTGATCGGTGCGCTGGTTGGAGAGACCACTCCGGGATGGGCAAGTGTAACCTGTATTGTATGTTTTATTGGTGGAATCCAGATGCTGTTTCTTGGTGTGATCGGAGAATATATCGGAAAGATTTATCTGGAGACTAAGCATCGCCCACGTTACATTATCAGTGAGCGTACTTATAAAAAGACAGCTTCAGGTCAGAGTGTAATAGCAAATAAAAAGTAAGATGAGAAAGAATAAACTGCAGTAGAAAAGATCGAAAATATAAGAAAGAAGAACAGAAATAAAATGAAGAAAGTAATTGACTGGGTAACAATAAAATTCTTGATTGTCGGAGTGATTAATACACTGGTGGGATCAGCGGTAATGTTTTTGCTGTATAATGGATTCCATACCGGATACTGGATTGCTTCCGCGTGCAATTATATTATAGGAAGTATTGTAAGTTATTTTCTGAATAAACATTTTACGTTCCGGAGTAAAGAAAAATCACTTCGCGAAGTGATAACATTTGCTGTAAATATTGTAATCTGTTATGTTCTGGCATATGGTATCGCAAAGCCATGTGTATATCAGATCTTCAGCGGATATGGCACAAAGATACAAGATAATATTGCCATGTTTGCGGGAATGTGTCTGTTTGTGGGACTGAATTATTTTGGACAGAGATTTGTAGTTTTTAAAGGTGGAAAAGAATAAATTCCACCTTTTTCCTATAATAAAAATATTTTATAGAAAATGCCAATACAGCTTCCTGAAATTTGACAATAACCGCATTGTTACGGTATTCTGTTTTAGTAAAGATATTATCTGAAAGAAATTGTTAGAAATAGTTTCTGCAGATGATTTGGGTGTAGGGAAATAGAACAGGAGATAATAAATATGAAGAAGCGGAATATACTTGTAGCAATGATGACAGCACTGGCACTTTGTGTGACCGCAGTTCCGGCATCTGTATATGCGCAGGATGCGACGGCAGAAACAACAGTAACACAGGAAACGGAAAATACAGAAGCTTCTAATGTGAACGGAGCAGACGATCCGGGAGCCGGAAGATTAGCCGGACATATTGCACCGGAATTTTTTGGTGAACAGTCAATGGCAAGAACAACGGCGAACTATGAGCATGCAGATAAGTTCAAGAGCGGTTATACAATCCAGACCGGAGTCGATGTATCCAAATGGAATGGAAAGATTGACTGGGGCAGAGCGAAAAAAGCCGGAGTTAAGTTTGCGCTGGTGCGTATGGCTTACCGCGGATATGGCTCTGCCGGATCCATGGGAATCGATGAAACAGGTGTGACAAATCTGAAAAACGCGCTTGCAGCAGGAATTCCTGTAGGGGCATACATATTTTCACAGGCAACGACGGAAGCAGAGGCAAAAGCAGAAGCAGATCTTCTGATTTCCCAGGTAAAAGGATATAAGATTACACTGCCACTGGTGATGGATTTTGAATATTACAGTGATAGCGGGAAGAATGAAGGACGTCTCTATGATGCTAAATTAAGCAAATCAAAGGCAACTGCCATATGCAATGCATTTTGCGCGAGAGTGGCATCTAAAGGCTACACACCGATGGTATATGCAAATGCTGATATGTTGAAAAATAAGTTAAATGCATCCGATATCAGCAAAAACTATATGATCTGGCTTGCCAATTATACATCTAAAACGACGTATACCGGAGATTATAATTTCTGGCAGTATTCTGCGGCTGGAGCTGTGGATGGAATCAGCGGAAGGGTGGATATGAACTTCCGCTACATAAAAAAAGATACTTCAGGCTTAACAGGTGATCCGGCAGACACAACAGCATCCGGAACATTGAAGACTCCGGCTCTTAAAGCATCCGGAAAGAATTTTTATACGGTAAAATTATCCTGGAGTAAAGTGAACGGAGCAAGCGGTTATAAGATTCAAAAATACAATAGCTCAAAAAAAGCCTACGAGACAATAAAGACGATCAGCAATGGTTCTACAGTGTCCTATAATCATACAGGTTTAAATGCAGCAACGACATACAAATATCGTGTCCGTGCATATAAGAAAGCAAACGGAACAACAGTGTACAGTTCCTATACTTCGGCTGTGAAAGCGACTACGAAAAAAGCGGTTTCCGGAAAAATCAAAGGCAGTAATGTAAATTTCCGTAAAGGCGCATCAATTTCTAAAGCAAAGATCGCGCAGTTGAAAAAAGGGAAAAATGTTACTCTGACTGGGAAGAGTGGAAGCTGGTATAAAGTAAAAGCAAGTATAAACGGAAAGAGTAAAACAGGCTATATTTTAGATGATTATGTGAAGATCACATCGCGTCAGGCAAAAGTAAATGCAACGAATGTCAATGTGCGTAAAGGTCCGGGAACTTCTTATAAAAAAGTGACAACTCTTACAAAAGGAACAGAGATTTCGGTGATAGGAACAAAGGGAAGCTGGTATAAAATCTCATTTCCTGTAAAAGGCAAGAAAAAGACAGGCTATATGTTGACAAGTTATGTAAGTATATTGTAAATTAAAAATTAGTTTAACTTTCATGGAATGACAGGCAATACCAAAATATGAGGAGATTATAAAAGTAGAATGAAAAAGAGAACAAGAATACTTGCGGCGCTTCTGACAATGTGTGTAAGTATTTCCATGCTTCCGTTTTGTACAAAAGCCGCAGAGATACCTGAAGATGGTGACCCGGGAGATTACCGTCTGAACGGAAAGATTGCACCGGAATTTTATGATACACCTGCTTCGGCAAAAGCAAGAGCAGTGATCAACAATTCGAAATATCAGCATGCGTCTAAGTTTAAAGACGGATATGAGATCCAGACCGGAATTGATGTATCTTATCATCAGGGGAATATTGATTGGAAGAAAGTAAAGGCTGCCGGTGTGCAGTTTGCGATCATCCGTGCGGGATACCGCTCTTACGGAGAAGGAAAATTATATCCGGACAAGCAGGTAGATAATTATATTCCGGCAGCGATCAATGCGGGCATCCCGGTTGGCGCTTATATTTTCTCACAGGCGATCACAGAGAAAGAAGCGAGAGAAGAAGCGGATTATATTATTTCAAAAGTCAGCAATTACAAATTAAAGCTTCCGATTGTCTTGGATTACGAATATGTAACGCCGACGCTGGGAAGACTGGCAACTGCGAAACTCAGCAGAGCGAAGAAGACGAAGATCTGCAATGCGTTTTGCGCAAGAGTTGCATCCAAAGGCTACACACCGATGGTTTATGCGAATCGTTCGATGCTGACAAATGATATGTATGCAGATCAGATCGATGGTAAATATAAGATCTGGCTGGCACAGTATAATACGAAAGTTACTTATGGAAGAACATACGAATATTGGCAGTATAGCCCGACTGGTAGAATAAGCGGAATCAATGATAATAATGTAGATATGAATTTCCGTTATGTAAAACAGCAGGAAACTTTGAAGATAAAAAAGACAACACAGGACAGTATTACGATACAGTGGGCTCCGATCGAGCATGCATCCGGCTATGAAGTTTTTAAGAAAAATACAGCAGGCAAATATGTAAAGATTGCAACGATCGAAGATGCGGATGCAACAACTTATACAGATACCGGACTTGGAAAAGGCGAGGCGGGAACTTATAAAGTGCGTGCATTTTTAGAGGAAGATGCAGGGGAAGATTACAGTTCTTTCACACCGGCAGCTACAGGTGTAACCGGAATTGACGGTACTGCACTTTCAGCAAAAGGAACAGCACTGAATCGGATTTCACTTGGCTGGGAACCGGCAGCAGATGCAAGTGGATATATTATACAGCGTTATGATTCTGCGAAGAAGTCTTATACTACGATAAAGACCGTTACAAGTCCGAAGACGTTATCTTATACAGATGCGGATCTGGATGCTTCTAAGACCTATACATACCGGATTCGTGCATACAAATCGGTAAGTGGCGTAAAAGGATACAGCGGGTATACAGAAGCAAAAGCGGTAACGAAGAAAGCAGAGACAGGAAGAGTCAGCGTTTCAAGTGTGAATTTCCGCAAAGGACCATCTACTTCTTATAAGAGCCAGGGAACTCTTACAAGAGGAAAAACAGTATCGGTAACAGGAGCACGCGGCGGTTGGTATAAAGTTACAGCGAAGCTGAACGGAACGAAGAAGACGGGATATGTAATGAAAAGCTACATAAAGACCGGTGCGGGAGCACGCATTGGTTTTCCATCTCTTAAGACACAGGCTGTTTCAAAAAGTAAAATAAAACTAAGCTGGAAACAGATTATCGGTGTGGATGGGTATGAGATTGTCCGCTATAATACGAAGAAGAAAGCGTATAAAAAGATAAAAACGCTCACGAATCCAAAAACTGTTTCTTATACGGATAAAGGACTGAAAAAGCGTACAAAGTACAAGTATAAAATACGTGCATATCAGAAGAACGGGACGAAAAAGGTTTATGGATTTTACTCGAATCCGAAGAATGGCATGACAAGATAAATTTAAGAAGAAATGGGGTACAACATGGCAGGAAAGAGGCGCAGAAGACGCAGAAGAAGAGCAGGAAACTGGTTCTCGCGTCTAAGCATAGAAAAGAAGATTGCACTCTGTATGGGAAGTTTGGTGCTTTGTCTTGCGGCAAGCGGCGTGATATTTGTGGCAGCCAAGCTTGGCAAACTTGACACGGAGGAAATCGATGCGGCAGATATTCAGGTGAACAAAGAAGCAGAAGAGACCGGGGAAGGTTATACGAATGTAGCACTTTTCGGAATCGATTCCAGAAGCGGTGAGCTGGAAAAAGGAACCAGAACAGACTGTATTATTGTAGCAAGTCTGAATAATAAGACAAAAGAAGTACGTATGTCCAGTGTTTACAGAGATACTCTTCTGGACATCAAAGACGGACACCTGCAAAAATGTAATGCAGCATATAGTTTCGGTGGTCCGACACAGGCAATCAATATGCTGAATAAGAATCTGGATCTGGATATTGAAAAGTTTGCAACTGTGGATTTTGCAGCTATTTCAGAAACGATAGACTTACTTGGTGGTCTGGATATAAATGTGAAAAAAGAAGAGATCCAGTATCTGAATAAGTTTGTTGGTGAGACAGCCAGAGTTGCAAAGAAAAAGGCAAAGAAAGTTACCAAGCCTGGAAAACAGCATCTCAATGGCGTGCAGGCGACAACCTATGCACGTATCCGTTCAACAGCGGGCGGGGATTTCACACGAACGGAGAGACAGCGTCTCGTTATCCAGAAGATCGTTGAGAAGGCACAGAAATCAGATTTTGCTACGATCAACAAGATCATTGATAAATTACTTCCGACAATTAAGACAAACTTTTCAGCAGCAGAGATCCTCTCTTATGCGAAAGATTTTACAAAGTATAAGATCGGTGCCTCATCCGGATTCCCATTTGAAAAAACGACAGATACGATTTCCGGACTGGGAAGTATCGTTATTCCGGTAAAACTGGACAACAATGTAAAAGAACTGCATAAGTTTCTGTATGATGATGAAAATTACAAAACATCCAGTGAAGTGAAGACAATCAGCAATGCAGTTGTTGCAAGAGTCGGACAGAGACAGGCAGAAAGCAGTTCGACGTTGAACAGTAAGACATATAAGACAGCGCCGGAAGATAAGGCACAGGAGTCGAATAAGTATACACCGACAAGGTCTTATAAGAATAACAACAGCAGTTACCATAATAATACGAACAGTAATCGTAACAACGGAAACAGCGGTACAAACAGTAATAAAAATAACAACAGCAATAAGAATAACAATTCGGGAAATCATTCTGGAAATACCGGAGGCAGCACAGGTGGAAATACCGGAGGCAGTACAGGTGGAAACTCTGGAAGTAATACCGGAGATGGAAGCAGTGAATCCGGAGGCGGAAGCAGTGAATCCGGAGATGGCAATACCGGAGGCGGAAGCAGTGAAAACGAAGCAGAATAAGTAAAATAATAAGGAAAGGGTGTACATAATTGACATGTACATCCTTTTTTTGTTAGAATAAACACAAAAAAGTGTAGAAAAACGGGTGGAAAAATGATGTATGATTATTTAATTGTCGGATCTGGTTTATTCGGATCTATTTTCGCGTATGAAGCGGGAAAAAAAGGAAAACAATGTCTGGTAGTGGAGAAAAGAGATCATATTGGTGGAAATATTTATACAAAAGAAGTTGAAGGAATTCAGGTTCACCAGTATGGAGCACACATTTTCCATACAAGCAACAGAGAAGTCTGGGAGTATGTACAGCAGTTTGCAGAGTTCAACCGTTATACGAACAGTCCGGTAGCGAATTATAAAGGAGAAATCTATAATCTTCCATTTAATATGAACACATTCAATAAACTGTGG
>ENA-OPXH01001158-OPXH01001158.1-human-gut-metagenome-genome-assembly--contig:-NODE-1158-length-19385-cov-8.829333_pt1 | contig 19385 bp, 19 predicted proteins | sample MGYA00241521_ERZ502034 | MGnify/ENA primary metagenome ERZ502034 (study PRJEB25962, sample SAMEA2042103) | human gut metagenome | biome: human gut; feature: human-associated habitat; material: faeces... | reverse complement strand
TCAGAATTGCTTTATAAACTTGTCCCTTCTACTTATATAATAGAAAAAATCGCTTGTATGTGAACGTGGAAAATAAAAAATTTTACTTTTTCTTCATTTTACGGAATACTTGAAGATTATGCAAGAAATTAGCATCAAAAAGGAGGTGTGCAGCCTTCCGGTAAGCTCACCTCCCGTTTCCTCTACTTCAGTATGCTATAGGCACACAACTGATACCGGAAATCGATAACAAGATAGCTCATAACAGTCATCGAACTTCTTTTCTCACTTTGTTGCACACTCTTACTCTTTCAAAACTTAAACGTATCCTTCAGCCCCAGCCATTTCTGGTCCTTCTCACTGAGGTTCAATGGCATCTTGCGAAATAATAAAAAGCCAGACGTAATAAAGAAAAATGGTACAGCAACCCGAGTAAAGCACTGACTGATTTCAAAATCTAATAATGGATGCCCATCTTTAGAGGCAAAAGAATCCAGCATAACGATGAGTATCGCCATAAAGAACTTGAGTAAATCCAGACCATTATAATAGTCTGTCTGTCTGTCTGTCTGTCTGTCTGTCTGTCTGTCTGTCTGTCTGTCTGTCAAAAGCATAATTATCTTTACCTATACTGTCAACACTTTATATAATCTTTATGCTATCTCTTTCCTGTTACTTTCCTCTTCAAAAAATCAGCGATCTTCTTTGGCCAGTCAATATTTTCTAGGAATACCACTGGGACTTCGCATGTTTTCAGGTTCTGTCTTTCAAGCCATACATTAAAAAGACGTTCGGAGATGAAGCCGAAGAGGCGGGCTTCGTAGGTATCGTAGCTGGTCAGGTCTGTTCGCTTTTCCAGTTCGAAGAGGATGTCGAACAGCCAGGTGCAATATTTGTCGAAAAGGGATTTCTTCATAACGAACATATTCAGAATATATAGCTTTCTCCGATTCATCACTCTGGTAAAAGCATCAGAATAGCCCGGATATTTTTCTGCGATGATTTTCTCTGTTTCGTCCAAATCCTTCTTAAAGTGCGCATGTTCGTACTGGCTACGGACGGTTTCTATGTAGTAGTTTCTCGTCTTTGGAAGAATGACATCATATTTTGTCAGCAGATTTTCGTAATCCACCTTGGAAAATATGGCGCTCTTCTTCTTTTCTACATCCTTTGAATAAACCGTATGGCCGAAGTACCGACGATAGTGACAAAGGCCGATGTATTCACATTCCAGGTTTTTCCAGGCCCAGTATAAAGCGGTTAATTCACAGTAATTCGGATTTTTATCGGAAATATTATATCCTGTATTATCCGGAACATATCCTAATGCCGGATGCAGGGCGGCCCCTACCTGAATCGGTAAGTAAACTGAATCCTTGGGCATCCAGTATTTTTTGTGCGCCGCCACCAGTATTTTTATGTCCATCAGTGTATGTGTTCCTTTCGTGTAGCATCAGACAGTCATGCATGAGACATCAGACGATGATATGGTAGTATTTTGAGACTTCTTTGTTCAACTTAGTTTGCCCGTCCATGTTTAATCACAGCTGATAGCATTCTCCTGATTTCTTACGATATACTTCCTCAAATCCTCATGGAGTATCTTCTTATAGTCCTCTACCCCAGGCTGATCAAACGCATTTACATGTTCCATGGCCCCTTCATAGGCAATGGTAAGGAAAAAGAAATACATGAGTGCCCCTACGTGAAAAGGTGTTAATTCCTTAATAGAAATATGGCAACTCATCCGGCCTTCATTTGCCAGCGCTTCTTCATTAGCTCTTCGTGCTGCATCCAGCATACGGCTCATGGGAACTATACCACTTACACCCTTTTCATCGCAAAGCACAGAAAGATCATGAGGGAGATTTTCTACGGAAATAAACTGGATTAGTTTATTCTTCTGTCCCTGCTGATGTTCCTGCGTGAGAGAATGCATATCCGTTGTTCCCACGGAAGCTACCGGAATACGACCGTTGTACACTACGTTCCCCTGCATATCATACTTTTTCCCCAGTGATTCCCCTAAAAGCTGTGCATACCACCAATCAAAGGATCGAAGCTTATCCCCATAGGGCATAATAACTTCTGCAGTAATACCATATTCTTTTGTGGCAATATACTTAAGAGCGGCCAGTAAAAGAGCTAGATTTTCGTTTATTTCTTCAGAACGGCAAGTTTCCTCTACCATCTGCGCACCTTTAAGGAAACTTTCTATATCTATCCCGGCCAGGCTGGCAAACACCAGGCCTACCTGAGAAAAAATACTGAACCGGCCACCGATTCCATCGGGGACAGTGAAACAAGGGAAATGTCGTTCTTCTGCTAACGGTCGAATCCTTCCCTTTCCCTTATCTGTGATGGCCATCAAATGGATATCACAAACACCGTCAAGCAGTTTCTTTAATCCTCTTACTGCCGTAACCGGTTCAATGGTTGTACCAGATTTGGAAATGACCAGGAACAGTACCTTCATCCGATGGTCCTTCAGTCGCTTCGCCTCCCTGGAAATACAGGAAGAAAGTTCTACAAGGGTGACTGGATCCACATTTTGTCCTGCAAAATAGAACTGAGGATAGCCACCTCTCTCTTCTTTAGTAAGCTGGTTCCAGTAAGGCCCGCAGAACAAATCAAAAAGCACCTGATTTCCCAGATAAGAACCACCGATGCCAATAGAAATTACAGCATCATAGGATTTAGCTTTCTCTTTTAAAGAAAGAAAAGCATTCTTTTCCTCTTCAGAAATCAGCACATTTTCTTCCAGCATATAAGGAAGGTGTGGAAAAAGTACAAGACTTCCATCGGGCCCTTTTCCAGTATTTCGAAGTTATGTTACAGCCTTTGCTGCTTGATTTATCTCATCCGCATGTTTGACCATATTTTCTGGAGTCACACTCCAGGGATGGTTCAGAAAATTCTTTATATCGATAAAAAGTTCATTGTTAATTGTCATGCAAATAACTCCAAGCAACAAAATTACCTGCTTTACATAGATGATTCTATGGGTGATAAAATATAATACTCATTATTGTCAGGCACTAATAATATATTTACTAGCATAACATAAAAACAGCAGGCCAAATACAAGGATCAGTCCACTGTTTTCATATAACCTTATAGTTTTGGGCAAATGTCCAAAGCCCTCTCAAGAGCCTGATCCATATTATAATATTTAAAATCAGCCAGTCGTCCACAGCAGATTAGATTAGGCACCTTTTCCGCAAGCACTTTATACTTTGCATACTGTTCTTTGCTTTCTTTTGTAAGAACCGGATAATAAGGTTCCATATCCTTCCCTTCCTCATATGGAAGCGGATATTCTAATGCATAACTACTTCCAGATTTATCCTGAACCGGGAGCTTTTTATACTCTGTAATGCGGGTAAATCCCTTTTCCTGCGGATAAGCCACTACCGGGGCATCCTGAATGCTTTCGTTTTCAGAATATTTCCATTCAAAACGTAATGAGCGATAAGGCAATTTACCATATTTTAAGTGGAATAATTCATCAATCGGTCCGGTATAGATTACGAGGCCAGCAAAAGGCCTGCCATCCACAGTCACCTGGTTATCTTTGATTTCCAACTGTTTCAGTGCATCCTGTCCCAACTCTACATGAATATTTGAATGATGGAGCAGATTTTCAAAAAAACTTGTAAATGAATGAACCGGCATTACCTGATAAGGATCGTCAAAGTATCCGACATCATAAGAAAAGCGAAGCGGTACCCTTGCTAAAACGCTGGGATCGATTTCCTCCGGAGACACACCCCACTGTTTTGCCGTATAGGGGGCATAATCGTTCCGAAATAAGAACTCCGCATACTCACGCACCAAGGGGTCCTCATTTCCAAGTACTTCCACCACCGTAGCAGTACTTCTTCCTTTGAATGCCTGCAGAAGATGTTTCTTCAGCTCCTCCGACTTTTCTTCGGGATAAAAAGTATCGATGGTAGTGAAATTGAAAGGAGTCGGCGTATACTTACCGCCCCACACGGCGCCGCAAGTCAGCTTATAGTCCTGCCACTCCTCATAGCGGCACATATACTCATACAATTCCTTCTTGACAGTATGGAACGTATGGGGACCATATTTTTGGACAAGGAACCCATGATCATCTTCATAATCATACATATTCCCCGCTATATGCGACCTCTTCTCCCAGATATTGACCTTTACTCCTTTTTCAGCCAAGTGCCTGCCAATCACCGCTCCAGACAAGCCTGCACCAATAACCAGGACTCTCTCCATTAGAATGCTCCAAACTGTTTTTCAAATTCAGCCCAGGTGGGAAGATTCTTATCCTTATCTGCTAAAATCAGTTTTTCAATGCCGCCAATCTTTTCCAAAGGCCACTTGACGTTGATATCCGGATCATTCCACTTGATTCCGCCATCATATTCACCATAAAACTTTTCAGAGCATTTATAAGATACAATAGATGGTTCCAACACCAGATATCCGTGAGCACAGCCTGCGGGCACAAGGATTTCATTATGCTTTTCACCGATTAAATCAAATCCCAGCCACTTCTTAAATGAAGGGCTGTCCTTACGCAGATCCACTACCACATCATACACATGACCATAGATGCAGCGTACCAATTTAGGCTGCTGCTTCACCCGCTGGAAATGGAGAGCGCGAATGACTCCCTTATGACTGGTGGTATAAAAGATTTCCGCTAAATCATAATGAATCCCATTCTGCTCAAATACTTCTTTGGAATAATCCTTTGTAAAACAGCCACGGATATCATCCGCATTAAAAGGGGTAACTTCAATCAGTCCTGGAATTGTTGTTTCATGAAATGCAAATTTCTGATTCATTTTTCTTCCTCCCTTTTCCACCATTCCATCGTACGCCTGCAGCCTTCCCCAAAGGAAACCTCCGCCTTGAATCCCGTATCCTTTTCCGTCTCAGAAGCATCAAAAGCAGACAGGGGAAGATTAATTCCCGTGAATGGAATATCGCCAAACTTGAAATCCAGACTTGGCGCAATGGCCTCTTTCATTTCAAGCAAAAATTCTTTCAACGGCTTGGCATGGCTGCTTCCGATTAAATAATGATGGAAAGGCTTCCCATTTTCAGCAATCAGGTGGAAAGCCCGTGCGATATCATCAATATATACGAAATCATAGTTCTGGGTTCCGGACGTAAACTGCGGACTTTCTCCGGCAATGCATTTACGAATAGTCGTATTCACAAGCCGGGGACTTCTTTCTCCGGGGCCATAAGCGTTGGTGATTTGGGGCCAAACCAGGTCAATTCCTTCTTTTGCCGCTATGGACATACACATCATATGAGCCACTACTTTGCCGCTCCCATAAATATATCCTGGTCCCGGCTGATTTCCCTGTGTATAGGCAGCCGCAATCGTTTCGTGCTCCATAATCGTTCCGGCAGGAACAAACCGCCTGCAGCCCAGTGCCTTAGATACCCTCATGCAGTCGATGGTCCACTGCGCATTCTGAAGCTGAAGGTTGGTATCTGCCCTGGAATTTCCTGCACTCCCTGTCCATGCAAAATGATAGAATGCCTCATATGTATCAGCAGGAATAACTGCTTTTAACTGTTCTGCATTCTCCAATTCAAAAGGAATAAAATGAATATTATCACTTACAGGGATATGGTCATTATGATTTTTTCTTGCTAATGCAAATACTTCGTAACCATTGGCAGCCAGTTCTTTTACTACTGCGGCTCCAACAAACCCATTAGCCCCCGAAACAAGTGCTTTTTTCATTGATTTTCTCCCAAATATAAACGAATTTCCCGTTCCATTTCAGCGGGTATATCTCCCTTATCCAACCACACCTTTGTCCAATCCACCGTCATTTTTATAGCCTCATCAATATGCCAGCGTGGTTTCCACCCAAAAACGGATTTAATTTTGGAACAATCCAGCTTAAGAAAATTAGCTTCATGAGGTGCATGGGCTTCTGCCTGATTCTCCCAAGTAAGACCATCCCCCCAGGAAGAGCAGAATAAGTCCACCAGTTCACCGGTAGTGACACAGTCGCATTCATCGGGACCCACATTATACCAGCCTGCATATTTCCCGTCCTCATACTGCTTTTGGGCAATCATCAGATAAGCAAAGAGCGGCTCCAGGGCATGCTGATAGGGCCGGGTTGAGTACGGATTGCGGACACCGATGGCCTTTCCTGCCTCTACGGCCCGCACGCAGTCAGGAATGATGCGATCATTGGCGAAATCGCCGCCGCCAATCACATTTCCTGCACGGGCCGTGGAAATCGCCGTATGTCCATCCGCAAAGAAGCTGTTCTTATAGGAATGAGTGACCAGCTCTGAGCAGGACTTGGAATTGGAATAGGGGTCAAAACCATCAAGCGGCTCATTTTCACGGTATCCCCAGATCCATTCATTATTATGATACACCTTGTCAGTGGTCACATTGAGAAAGCTCCTGACGCAGGAATGGAGCCGTACACATTCCAGCACATTCACCGTACCCATCACATTGGTCTCATAAGTGTATCGGGGATCCTTGTACGAATCCCTTACGATCGGCTGGGCGGCTAGATGAAGAACGATTTCCGGTTGCGCTTCGTCAAAAGTCTTTGATAAAAGCGACAGATCCCGGATATCTCCAATGACTGAATGCATATGCCCCTCTAAACCGGCCAGAGAAAACAGATTCGGATTCGTCGGAGGATTCAGGGAATATCCGGTCACCACGGCACCCGCATTGACCAGGATGCGGCACAGCCAGCTGCCCTTAAAGCCTGTATGTCCTGTCACCAGGACCCTTTTTCCCTTATAGAAATCAGCATCAAAATAGTTCATCAGTCTGCCCACACTTTCCAGGGTGCCTTGCCGGAATCCCAAAGATTCTCAAGCATATCCTTTTCCCTCTTCGTATCCATGCACTGCCAGAAGCCTTTATGGGCATAACTCATGAGCTGGCCTTCCTTTGCCAATGTCTCCAGCGGTTTCCTTTCAAATATGCAATCATCCCCGTCCAGTAAGTCGAAGACCTGCGGTTCCAATACCATAAAGCCTGCGTTGATGGGAGCACTGTCCAGTGCCGATTTCTCACGGAAAGCATGTACCGCATTATCCGGATCAATATCAAGGATTCCCTTGCTCTGTTCCAGTTCCACTGCAGTTAAAGTAGCCAGCTTATGATGGCTCTTATGAAATTCCACCAGCTTCCTGATATCTACATCACAAACACCATCACCATAGGTCATCATGAAGGTCTCATTGCCAATATATGGCTGAACCCGTTTGATACGCCCACCGGTCATTGTATGAAGGCCTGTGTCTACTACCGTCACCCGCCAGGGTTCGGAACGGGTATAATGAATAATTTCCACCTCTTTGCCCCCGGTAAAATCAAAGGTAATATCCGAGGTATGAAGGAAATAATCAGCAAAGTACTCCTTAATCATATGCTGCTTATACCCTGCGCAGATAATAAAATCATTAAACCCGAAATGACTGTAGCACTTCATAATATGCCAAAGAATGGGCATACCGCCGATTTCAATCATGGGCTTTGGTTTATACTGACTTTCTTCAGAAATGCGGGTACCCAAACCACCTGCTAACAATACAACCTTCATAAAAACCTCCTGAGTTAATAACAATATATAATTTACAGACCGATAGCTGCAAAAAAGGATTCTTATAGTGCGCCTCAGTCTTTTAATGAACAAACAAATCATTTAAAACTGAAAATCAATAGACAGCCCTGGAGTATTCTTTATCTTTTGACAATAGAAAAATATATCTTTTTTACAAAATTTCTTCGTTTAGAATTCTTCGGCATCAGTCGATAACCTACATTCTCAAAACGGAACTTTGCCCAGAACAAAAAGCGATCAATCAGTCTCTGACAGACACTGTGCGGTGGAACAGTCTGTTCAAAATAGACAAGCTGTGCCGTTTGGATCTTATATCTATGCTGCTTTTCAAGATAGTAGATGAATATACCATACATCATCTCTCCCAGATAGCCAAGGGTCCGTCCGAACTGCTTGCTCATCCCATTTTCGGAAAGTTTCTTTTCCATCGCAAACATGATAGGAAACTGGAATGAACACATTTCATCAAATAAATCCTTTTTCATGACATAGCAGTTATACCCCCTATGCCATTTATCATGCATATATGCCACAGCATATTCATAGAACTGCGGCTTTAACTCATGAATTGTCTCCATAAGCAGAGGCAGCACTCTTTTATCAAAAAACATACCGTCATGGGCTGCCCAGTGATCATACACTGAATGCTGAAATCCCCGGGGCGTGGGAATCTGATTCACATCGGCCGCTTCATTCACTACTGCATCACAGCCTTCTATGATACTCCTCATACGCTTTTCATTCAGAAGGTCATACTTAGCAATGGCATGATCATCCAGCATTCCCTCCATAACTTGCTCCTGTGCATTGGCCCGGAATTCTTTTTTACTGAAAGTCAGATACCTTCGGTAATGACAAAGCCCGTAATAGTCCGCCTTCACATTCTTCCAGGCCCAATATTGGACGGTAAACTCACAAAACGAATTTCTTCTGCCAGATATATTATCGCCTTTGTCATCCCGAGTAAACTGAGAGTTAATGTTCTTCGCATAGCAAGAGCCACAGACAACGGGTACATATAGAGGATTACTTACCGCCACTGAGGGAGTATCGATCCGCCTTGATACGAATATCTTAATATCTGAATTTTTGACCGTTCTGTTCACCATAGGATTCACTCTACTGCTCCTTCTATCGAACTAGCCTCTCTATCGTCTGGATAAATCACAATGGTATATTTCTCATTAACTTCATCTTCGCAGGATTTTAATGCATTCAAGATAATACGAAATGCTTGTTCTTTAGGAAGTTGCGTCCTGGAAAGTCCAGTCCCAATAACTGGTAAATACACAGGAGCCTGCTGCCCATAAGTATCACAGTAATGCACAATGCTTTTTATCACGGTAATTATATCATCTTCTTTGGTATGGGCCCTATTTTTCTCATCAAAAGTAGACAACGCCACTAAAAGAAAGATTGTATTGTGAGTTCCCTCTACGGCAGCAATAGTCCCTATACCATATTCCCTGCAATTACCACGAGGTTTCTGTTCCCGTGATATTGTTCTTACAACTTTTTCCCCATGAAGGGAATGCTCAATTTGTGCCCGTATATCATCAAGTGTCAAACCATAGTTACCATGGTTTCTAATCCACATGCCATGGAGTGTATTCGGTGATACTAAAGGTACCTGATGATCAGTGCCGGCATCTTCCACGATGGTATCAAAAGTGGTATTAACCGAAATGACCACGAATTTCTTGTATTCAGTATCATGTCTTGCAATATCAAATAAATCACCATGACAGGTGAAAATAGCCCCGCTACCTTTACTCCATAACTTTTTCGTTGCGCTCTCATCGTCTTTTTCGGCGAATTTTGGTGCAAACACCAGGTTATCCATGTTAGGAAAACAAAACCTATATATAAGTCGGATAGCAAAGAAGACCAGCAACGTAAGTAAGAATCCTGTAACAAAACCTGCAAAAAACCTTAAAATAAATTCCCATAAGGTATCAATGCTTGATACATCGAAATGAAGAGCTGTAGAGCCTGACAATATACCAAATATTCCTGCAACAAACTCGACTAATTTCGATAGCCCGGAAAAGAACATTTTGATATTCTTCCATATATGATTAATCATGCCTTAGTTCTCCTTTCAGGAAAATCAATCGAGTTAGATTAAGATTAACAACTTATCAAAATGTAAATTTGTGATACATCCTTTTTAATAATTCAAACTGCTTTGAACCGCGAGGCATAATCTTCTTCAATGCCTCACGCCTCTTAGACCCTTTCGGCAGCAGTTTATCTGCCACGCGACGAGCCAAAGAAAGGCGCCCAAAAACTAACGCTCCGTTGACTGATCCTTGAGCCATTCTAAAATTAATAAGAGGATAAAATTCAGTTTTCGCAGCATATCGCCACCAGAATTCAGAATACTTGACATTCGGATCATTCCAGGGCTTAGGCTGGCTTGCATAATGGATAATATACGGCTTATTGTCACCATACGGATTCATACCCATATAATGCTCCTTCTCTTTTCTTGGTGCCCAGCCATTAACAGCATACTGAATAGCGGGATTCACCTCAACATAATAATTCCATTTTAAATCGATAAATCTAATTTCTCCTTCAAAAAAAGCATTCAAGCCATCCTGCTCCTGAATATTGAAATAATTCTCCCGGCAAAAATTAACCAGCTCTGTGCCAGTACATTTCTCCCGGATTCGTTTCAAATTCATAAGCATAACTCCTGTATTGACATAATCATATGGATGCTTCATCTTCATTTTCTTTTTGGTGTATTCTAAAACCCCAGGCTGAAAGCCATTCAAAAAGCCCATATAAACAATATCTTTTACAGCTGCAATACAAACATCTTCTACATTTTGATTATATAAATCCGAGATATCACCATTGAGCACTAAATCGCTGTCCATGACAATCGCTTTATCATAAGATTTCAGAATCCATGGAGTCAAAATTCTATAATAAGCCTCTACAGAATAAAACCGACTGGACACATAAAATTCAGAGTCATCAACAACAGACTTTGCATTAAAAAAACGAATTGAAATATTATTACTATCTTCTGTCACTCTAAGCAGCTGATTCTGAAGTTCGTTATTAATTCCCTTGTGCAAGATAATAATATCATAGCCGTAATCCTTGCATGCATATTCTTTTAATGACTGTAAAAGGACTCCTACATAAGGAATATAATACTCACTAGAAAGCAAAACAATAGGAATGTTATTCTTTAGAAAAGCCGGACAAAAATTAACCTGATGTTTGGTTTCTTTAAAATAAACAACTTCTAAATCCTTCACCCTATATTTTTTTCTGTGGACAATATGATAAATAAAAACATCATGGAGTATTTCAGACATAAATGCACATACTCGTGTCATGTTCTCTGAAAAATATGTATCATCAATTGTTTTCTCTAGCTCCGCTAAAACATCGTATTGAAAATGGCAGTATTTCTCAAATAAAAACTTTTTCATTATAAATAAGTCGTAGCCACGATACTTCCAACCATGTAAATACTGAACCGCATCGTCATGGTATTCCGGATATAGCTTATCAATAAGTGACAGTACCATTTCAACAGTCCCTGATGGTATGAGTACGCCTTCCCATGCTTTCCAATGATTTAACACATTATCTTGGGTTCCCTTTGGGGTATAAACTTTACGAATATCGAATTCTATATCTGCCAATAAATCATACTGAGATATAACTTGAGTCATATAGTCTGAATCCAATAATCCCAGTTTTTTTTCGTTTTCTTTATTTAAATAGTCACATTGAATCTGATCATACTGATCTCTTTTATAAGAATTCTCTAATTCTCTAAATATAAAATATCTTCTATAATGACATAATCCATAGTAATCTGCTTCCTGGTTTTTCCAAGCCCAATACTGTACTGTCAATTCGGAATATTTATACTTTTTTTCAGAGATATTATCTCCCGTATTATCACCAGGTATATGCCCATATGCTTCCGGATTTCGATTGTCATATACAGCTCCGCAGCGTACATTGACATACAATGGGTTATCAATGGTTTCACTCACCTGATCAATACGGTGTGAAACGAAAATCTTAATAACCGGTTTAGTTTCATTGTTCTGCATCATATTGTTAGCATCCTCCAAATTTTCTGGTGCATTACCTATTTAAAACAAATATTTCTAATGACCGCAGCATAGCATTAGAGTTTTATTAATTCTATATTTTGGGATATTCTTTACGGATTTATTATAAAATATAATTTCCTGGCTCTGTCTTTGTATTTATCATAAAGTTCTCATCCTGCAAAGCTCTTCTTATAAAATCCTTCTTATACGGGATATGAAGCACCGGTACAGCATTCATATGATTTCTGAATATAGGCAATTTAGCCCATAAAGATGTCACATAAAAGCTAAATTTTCCAGATGATACGAGATAATATTCATCCTTAATATCCGGATAAACAACGATAACAGGAAGCCCCAAGGTAACCATACCATAATCAATTTCTTCGTGAAGTGCCCGACTGTCCCGAGTAATACTGCTTAAAAAGAGGATGATGTTTTTTGATTCCCTGAGACGCTTATGTAGTCTTGGTTTTAAAATTCCATCCCAATCACTGCCATCACGCACAGAATAGGTCTTACCATGCGCATCAATAAAAGGAAAGGACGGATCTGCCGCCTTCCATGCTTGCAGCTGGCGATAATAACATAAATCGTGAGCTGCATTCGCTCCCAGATTCCATTCATTAACCGGTTCATCTACATAAAACGCACAGTAATTAGCATTACGATAACTCATATCTGATTCTCATTCCTTTTTTCACGATCTTTTAGAATCATTATAAACCTTTTCTTATTGCTCATACTCTTTACATACCTTTGCCGTGGGCCCTATATCTTTCAAGTGTCCATGTTCCAGCCATACGACTTTAGTGCAAAGCTTTTCTATCATACTGATATCATGGGATACCAGTACCACTGTAACGCCTTTATTCAGCATAACTTGAATCCGGTCTTCACACTTTTTTTGGAATTTATAATCCCCTACAGACAGTACTTCATCCACAATCAGTATATCCGGCTGCACCATAGTAGCTATGGCAAATCCCAGTCTGGCATACATACCACTGGAGAAATTCTTAACCGGAACATCCACAAAATTTTGAAGTTCTGCAAAATCTATAATCTCATCAAACTTGGAATCCATGAATTTCCTGTCATGCCCTAGGATGGCTCCATTCAAATATACATTCTCCCGGGCCGTCAGCTCCGGATCAAAGCCGGCCCCCACTTCAATCAGTGGTGCGATGGTTCCTTTGGTAATGACTTTCCCTTCCGTCGGCTTCAATACCCCCGCTATGATTTTCAGCAGCGTAGATTTTCCTGCCCCATTAAGGCCTACAAGACCAACGACTTCCCCCTTCTTTACATCAAAGCTTACATGAGAAAGAGCCACAAAATCATTATACAGAAGTTTACCTTTAATCAATTTAATAACATATTCTTTAATTGAGTCTACGCGTTCCACCATAAGATTGAAATGCATAGATACATCATTAACTTTAATTGCTATATCTTTCATTTATTTTGTTATCCTCAAACATAAAGAATAAAATGATTCTCATATTTCTTAAATGCCCAAACTCCTACCACCGTCGCAACAACAGCAAATCCAGTACATTGGAGCAACAACGAAAGGTCAGGCAACGTCCCACTATATAAGGAGATTCGAAATGCTTCGCAATAATAATACAGAGGATTATAGCTTAAAAGCCAGCTGTATTCGGCAGGAACAATTTGTTCCGGATAAAAAATGGGTGTTGCATAACTTAAGAGGCTAATTATTACCCCATATAAATGAAACACATCCCGGAAATACACAACCATTGTTGAAAGTAAAAGCCCTAACCCCAGACAAAAGAAAAATAAAAGTACCAATGGTATAACGAATGTAATCATTCCCCAGGATAAAGGAGCCCCCGTAAACAAAATAATGATAATCAGTGCTGGCAAAGTAAATAATAAATTAACGCAACTGGATATTACTCTTGATAGTGGAAACAGATACTTTGGAATGTAGATTTTCTTCAATAATGAACCATTTTCTATAATGGATGTCATTGCAAAAGTAGTGCTTTCAGAAAAGAATGTAAACATAATCTGTCCTACAAGCAGATACAATGGATAATTAGCAATAGAAAATCTAAAAATGGTTGAAAAAACCATAGCTGTAACAGCCATCATAAGCAATGGATTTAAAACACTCCATAAAATTCCAAGTACAGACCTTCTATATTTCTTCTTAATATCACGAATAACCAGTTCATGAATCAGAAATCTGTATTTGTATATTTCTGAAATAAAACTATTCATGTTTTTCCTCTCTCAAAAAACGTATTCCGACATTAAACAAAATACATTCATAAATAATCTCTTATTTGAGTTCAACATCCACTCTATTTAATGCGCTGGCAATTACCGCATCCATATCGTAATACTTATATTCACCCAGGCGCCCACCAAAGATAACGTTAGATTCTTTATCTGCCAATACTTTATATTCCTTATAAAGTTTGCCATTCTTTTCATCATTAACTGGATAATATGGTTCGTCTCCCACTTTCCATTCAGAGGAGTATTCCCGGCTGATAACTGTTTTGGGCAGATTATTACCTTCTGCATCCTTCCCAAACTCGAACCATTTATGTTCGATAATACGGGTCCATGGTGTTTCTCTGTCTGTATAGTTAACTGCGGCATTGCCCTGGAAGTTTGGCTTATCCAGCACTTCGGTTTCAAAGCGGACACTTCTGTATTCTAAAGGCCCCAGATTATAATTAAAGTAAGCATCTATCGGCCCGGTGTAAACCACCTTATCAGCCAGCTTATCCAGTTCTTCCTTGCTTTCCAGATAATCGCAATTAAGCTTTACCTCGATTCCTTTAAGCATATTGGCAACTATCTTGGTGTATCCACCCACAGGAATCCCCTGATAAAGAGCATTAAAATAATTGTTGTCAAAAGTCAGACGTACAGGGATCCGCTTGATAATAAAGGCCGGAAGTTCGGTACAGGGACGCCCCCACTGCTTCTCCGTATAGCCTTTTATCAGTTTTTCGTAGATATCTGTCCCAACCAGGGAAATAGCCTGTTCTTCCAGATTCTTTGGATTTGTGATTCCAGCAGCTTTTCTCTGCTCTTCAATCTTAGCCGCTGCTTCGTCCGGAGTGACTACGCCCCACATTTTATTGAAGGTGTACATATTGAAAGGAAGAGAATATAATTCGCCATGATAATTGGCTACCGGCGAATTAGTGAATCGATTGAATTCTGCGAACTGATTGACATAATTCCATACTGTTCTATTGTTGGTATGAAAAATATGGGCACCATATTTATGTACATGAATACCTTCCACATCTTCTGTATATACATTACCGGCAATATGAGGCCGTTTGTCTACCACAAGAACGGTTTTCCCTGCTTTTACTGCTTCATGGGCAAATACAGCTCCAAAAAGTCCTGCACCAACAATCAGATAATCGTATTTCACGGATTATATCCTTTCTATGTACAACATTATTCCTACTATTATTTCTTATATCCTTCTGGATTCTTAGCCTGCCAGTTCCATGTATCCCTGCACATGTCTTCCAGTGTTCGTTCCGCATGCCAGCCAAGTACTTTCTGCGCCTTGGTTGAATCGGCCCAGAATTTCGGAAGATCTCCTGCTCTACGCAGTCCGATTTCGTATTTCACTTTAACCCCGGTAGCCTTTTCAAATGCATGAATGATATCGAGAACGCTGTAAGGAGTTCCTGTTCCCAGGTTAAACACTTCAACGCCCTTGTGGCTAGCTGTATATTCTACTGCCTTTACATGGCCATTTGCCAGGTCCATCACATGAATATAGTCGCGAAGGCAGGTTCCATCCGGTGTGGGATAATCCCCTCCAAACACTGTGAGATGATCTCTTCTACCAACTGCCACCTGGGCAATATAAGGCATCAGATTGTTTGGAATTCCCTGGGGATCTTCACCAATTAATCCACTTTCATGGGCCCCAATTGGATTGAAATAACGAAGAAGAATGACAGAAAGCTCTGGATTAGCTTTTGCCGCATCTTCCAGAATCTGTTCCATCATCACCTTAGTCCAGCCATAGGGATTGGAACAGCTACCTCGATGCATGGTTTCCACATAAGGTGGCGTATTTTCTTCCCCATACACCGTGGCTGAGGATGAGAATACAAACTGATTAACCCCTGCTTCTTCCATGCATTCCAGAAGTGTCAGCGTGGTATCAATATTATTACGGTAATACTTCAGCGGAAGACGGACCGATTCCCCTACCGCCTTAAGACCTGCAAAATGAATGACACAGTCAATGTGATTTTTTGAAAAGATATGACGCATCTTTTCCTTATCCTTGACATCCGCTTCATAGGAGACTACTGACTTTCCTGTAATCTTTTCTATTCTGCGGACAGCTTCCGGACTGCTGTTACTGTAATCATCCACAATCACTACCTGATGACCGGCATTGAGCAATTCCACTGCGGTATGTGAACCAATATATCCGGCGCCGCCGGCAAGTAATACATTCATTTCTATATACTCCTTTTACATCTCTGTACATTATACATTACAGGATAAGTAATAAATTCCCCATCAATAGGCGCCACGACTTTGAATTACGGCTGCCGCTGTGCGCCATAGAAGCACTATGTCCAACCAGACGCTCCAGTTATGAACGTACCACATATCCATAGCCACGCGCTCAGGATATGTAGTATCACTTCGACCACTCACCTGCCAGAGACCGGTAATGCCAGGAAGTACCATGTAGTATTCTTTAATATATTGTTCATACTTAGGCACTTCTTTCTGGACAATGGGCCGAGGTCCTACCAGGGACATCTCCCCCTTTAGTACGTTGAGAAGCTGTGGAAGTTCATCCAGACTTGTCTTTCGAAGAAAGGCACCGCTTTTCGTAATGCGGGGATCATTCTTCAGTTTGAAATCCCGTTCCCATTCTTCTTTTGCCTCTGGATTCGTGGCCAGCAGTTTTTCCAGACGTTCTTTAGAATCCACAACCATGGAACGGAATTTATAGCAGTTGAACTCTTTCCCGTTCTTCCCTACCCGTTTTTGCTTATAAATGGCAGGCCCTTCCGAATCTATCTTTACCCATATGCAAATCCCGAGAAAAACCGGCGATAATAAAAGGCCTCCGCATACGGTACATATGATATCAAATATCCGCTTGATAATCTGATTCGGCCGAAATGCCAGATTATTTTTAATATTAAGCATCATGATACGGGTATCAAAGAAAGATTCAACTTCGACATTTGACATAGGTACGCCTACCAGATTTGGAACTACGCTTACATAGGGAACCAGTGTCTGTGCCCGATAGAGGAGATGATTCATCTGGTCCTGTGGAAGTCCTGGTGCCGCGATGATTACATCCTGAATTCCGGTTTCAGCAATTACCTTTTCCAGATCATTAAAACCTCCAAGAATCGGATATACATCGGCATAGCGGGAAGATGGTTCAAAGTCCTCAAGGAATCCGGCTACCCTATAGTTGATGAATACGTTACTCTTCCCTTCATCAATCGCTGCATCGGCTGTCTTTCCGGCACCTACTACCAGAACAGGAATCTGAAGTCCAGGCATCTTACGGATGCATAAGGCGGTAATATATTTTTCAATTACCAGGAACAGGTAGACGATGACCGCAAAAAGCCCTACATACAGACGGGATACCTGGCCGGAAACCTGGGTAAGGAACATGAGGATGATGGAAAAAGCAATTCCCCCCAGGCAGGCTTTAAACAGTTTTTCCAACATCTGTGCACTGGTATAATGTTTGGAATATATTCCGGCAAATGCCAGCGCCAGAAGGAATACAGCAGGTGTCACTATATAGATGTATATGGCGTTTACCTGAAATATATTGCCCATCAGGAAATTTCTGATATGGAAGGCTATCCATTCGGCCAGTAAAATCCCCACATAATCTCCGCAAAGATATATGGTTTTGCTTATAAGGCGAATCAGAGAAGCACTGCGAGGCTTCTTTTTCTGTTTTCTTTCTGCATAATTAATCCACTGCTGCATGCTTTTCTCCATTGTTAACTAGATATACAAATTTCGACATTCTCGTTATAGTCAAATAGGTATCCCCTTTCTTTAAATTGGAGATACCTATTTCGGTTCGTATTGCTTTCCAGCATATGGTCGAGTATCTGGACAATTTCGAGTGCGCTGTCCTTTTTATCATTGCCACAGGCAAGTGCCATTTGCTTGAGTTTATCTTCATTTTTCAGCAGACCGTCGACTGTGTCCGCCAGTTCATTTTTCCTAATCCAGACAGCACATCCCTGTTCTTCCAGATGCTGGGCGTTTGCCCGTTCCTGTCCGGGAAGGGCATTGACCAAGACCATAGGCAGATTCATGGTCAGCGCTTCTGTACAGGTGAGCGCACCAGGTTTGGTGACGATGAGTTCACTCTTACTCATCATTTCTGCCACTTTATTGGTATAGCTGTGCAGATCCACCGGATGCCGGAGGCTTGACCGGATAGATGCCACTTCTTCATATAGATTGATATTCTGTCCCGTAGCAATAATAAACTGGCTCACGGAATCAACCTTGTCCAGACGTAGAAGAGTATCTGTAATATTTCCGAGTCCCAGGCCCCCACCCATGATGAGTACGGTCCCTTTTTCTTTAGGACTTGGATTTTTCAGTTCTTCATAGAAGGATTTGCGAACTGGGATTCCCGTGGTGTGAATAATATTTCTCGGCACATTATGGGCTTCCAGTTTACGCGCCAAATCCTCGGAAGGGACGCAGTACACATCCAGATGTTTGTACACCCAGAGCTGATGAATATCAAAGTCGGTAATGACTCCGAGAAGAGGGGTATTAATGTCCCCTTCCTTCTTCAGCAGATTGGCTGCACAGGCCGGAAACGGATGGGTAAACAACAGGGCATCCGGTTTCAAGACGGTAATCAGCCTCTTCATCCGCTTTCGGAAACTCCAGGAAAGAAGACTCTGAAACGTTGCTCCTAAATGCCTGTTCTGTGAATTGCTATATAGACTATCGTACATTTCAGGGAATATACGAATCATTTTCAGGTAAGATTCTTTTAAGACGTAATCAATGGAAAGAACATCCCTGGACAAAAAATCCAGCACGCGAACCGCATCATCGGGATGAACCTGTTTGATGGTCTCCGCAATAGCCCGAGCCGCCTGAGAATGCCCCTCTCCAATAAAAGCCGTCATGATGAAAAATTTACGTTTCTTCTGCATTTTTCTCCTCATATACATTTATATATTTTAGCATAAGAGTAAGACTCTGTGCAGGAGAAGATGAGCGGAGTTCAAGGTCGGTGCAAATTCTTAAAAAATTTGCAGGTCGGCAAGAATCTATACTCTAAAAATTGTCGTGCTGCCATTTATCAAGCTTTTTCGCAGACCGGGCTTCCTTTTGTAAAAATCAAGGATTTGAAGCCAGAAATGGCAAACCATTGTCATTTCTCTGCAAGCCTTCGGCTCGGGACAGCAAAATCTTCCATTGGAAGATTTCGAGGGAAAAATTTTGCGAATAGCTTTTTATAAATTCCCCTCATCATCTCCCAAAACATTTCATTTTGTTCAGTTCCTGAATAAGATTGATCTTAGCATTTATTTGGTTCTTCACGCTTTTTTGTGGGATAAAAATAATAACATATAAGATTGGCATTGGAAAAGAGCATTATCTACTCCAAAATGTAAGTTGCCTAAAACTACGCACGGAGGTC
>ENA-OPXH01001150-OPXH01001150.1-human-gut-metagenome-genome-assembly--contig:-NODE-1150-length-19466-cov-2.491886_pt1 | contig 19466 bp, 16 predicted proteins | sample MGYA00241521_ERZ502034 | MGnify/ENA primary metagenome ERZ502034 (study PRJEB25962, sample SAMEA2042103) | human gut metagenome | biome: human gut; feature: human-associated habitat; material: faeces... | reverse complement strand
TTTTTCAAACAGAATTACTCCAAGCTGCTTCGGTGAATTGATGTTGAACTCTTCTCCCGCAAGCTCGTAGATATCTTTTTCCAGTTCAGTAATCTTACCAACAAGCTGATCTCCGTAAGCTTTCAGCGCTTCTGCTTCCACTTTCACACCATTTTGTTCCATCTCATATAAGGTAAATACAAGTGGCATCTCAATGTTTTCAAAAAGCTCCCAGCTCTTTGTATCTTTTAAACGATTCTCCAGCGGTTCTTTCGCCGCAAATGCTGTATATGCTTCATAGCAGGCTTTCGTTCTCCCATCTGCTTTCTCATCAATCATAAGTCCGAGCTGTTCTCTTGCGACATCTTCATACATATAATCGCTTTTCAGTGGATTCAGAAGATACGCCGCAACTGTCGCATCAAAACAATTCGCCCTGTTTTCTATCGGCAGTTCAGCTATGACATTTTTCAGATCAAATACAACAAATTGTCCGGCTTTCTGCTGAATCCGCGAGACTTGCTCTAATAACCATTCTGCGGAAATCTCTCCACCTGTAAGAATTAACACTGTCTTTTCCTGTGATGCACAGAATGCAACTCCTCCAAGAGCTGCCTGCATGGCAAATAATGGCAATACATTTTCTGTATCTTTGTAAACAGCCGCGCCAACAACTTTTGCTTCCTCAAGCTTCTTCAGATATGTTTCTGCTTCCTTCTTTGTCTCGATCGCACAGAAAGTCTCTTCAATAGATGGCGCTTCTGTCTGTACATCAAAACGGGATAACAGGTTCTTAAACTGTAATCTCTGGAAATATGCATAGGCTTCTTCTGTATAGAGATTGCCAAGTTTTGCCTCTTCAAAATCGTATTCCACATCCGCATGCACTTCGATCGTCGCCAGTGTCTTGCTTAAAACCGCAAGATCCCAGTGTTCATTTAATGCCTTGGATGCTCGTGGTGGCTTCAGTTCTTCCACATGCTCATGTGCATTCTCAATAGAATGATACTCGGTAATGATCTTCGTTGCTGTCTTCTCGCCGATGCTTGGAACTCCCGGAATATTATCGGCAGTGTCACCCATCAGCGCTTTCAGGTCGATAAATTCAACCGGATTCACCTGATAGCGTTCTTTTACATCTGCCGCATAATAATCTTCCACTTCGGTGCGTCCCTGCTTCGTCTTCGGGATTCGAATCTTCACATGCTCTGTCGCAAGCTGCAGAAGATCTCTGTCACCGGAAATCACAGATACTTCCATGCCCTGTTCTTCTGCTCTTCTCGACAGCGTTCCAAGCAGGTCATCTGCCTCCAGTCCCGGCTGCTCGATAATGCGCACTCCCATCGCCTTTAACACTTCTTTGATCACCGGAACCTGCTGACGCAGTTCCTCTGCCATAGGCTTACGCGTTCCTTTGTACGCATCGTACATCTTGTGACGGAACGTCGGTGCATGCACATCAAAGGCCACCGTCAGATACTCCGGCTTCTCTTCTTCTAATATTTTAAACATGATCGTCAGAAAACCATAAATGGCATTCGTATGAAGCCCCTCTGAATTTGTCAGATCCGGAAGCCCATAGAATGCCCTGTTCAATATACTGTGTCCGTCGATCAGAACTATTTTCTCGCTCATAAAAACAACACTCCATGTATTTTTTCGCTACCTTAATACTATACACCAAATCCTTTGATTTTAAAAGTGCTTTTCTTTTTCTTCTTTCTCTTCTTCCTCAGCCTGGATAAACATCAGGACAAATACAACAAAAAGCAGGATACACACGGTATATACAGATTTTGTGCCAACCCCCGTCGTCAATTTTGTACTGATAACTGCGCCGAAGATAAATGCTGCAATAATTCCGTAATACTGAAGACTGTTATTGCGTACTTTCCGGTCTCTGTGCACACCGGAATAAAACAGATTCTCGGTAGCTGTCCTTAAGTTTCCGGTACACATCGTTGTTGCATATTTCTTTCCTCCGCCAAAAGCCCTGAAACTCTCTACCTGCATAGAGCAGACGAAAGAAACTGCCGTATTGACCAGATCATTGCAAATGCCTTCCGGGACAAAAGAAACTGCCAGCAGTACAAGAATCTCCAGTGCGATAACGATCTGACGCCAGTGGATCTTTGTGCTGTAGCGGAAATTCAGTTTTACAATTTCCGTAATCATAACTCCGACCATAAACGCAAGAATCGGCAAGGTATACGTTGTTATTTTTTCAAAATTATGCTGTGCAATATGAATCCCGAGAAGGACGATATTTCCCGTCTGTGCATTAGCAAATACGCCGCCCCGGCTTATATATGTATAGACATCCAAATAGCCTCCTGCAACCGCAAGAAGAAGCCCAATGAAATAAGATTCTGAAACCTGTCTATTTAACTGTATCATGAACTTACTTTCACATCCTTTATTTCTCTTTTTTCTGTAAATACGCCGCTCTTCCCTCTTTGTAAAGGTTGTTTCCCTCGCTGTCTATCACGACAACTAACGGCATCTCTTCTACATATAATCTGCGAAGCGCTTCCGCTCCAAGATCTTCATATGCGATCATTTCTGCTTTTTTGATACATTTTGCAAGAAGTGCTCCGGCGCCTCCGATTGCTCCAAAATACACACCGCTGTATTTCTTCATTGCTTCAACAACTTCCGGAAGTCTGGCACCTTTTCCAATCATGCCTCTTGCACCTACAGACATCATCGTCGGCGCATACGCATCCATACGACCGCTTGTTGTCGGTCCCGCAGACCCGATCACATGTCCCGGTTTTGCGGGTGTCGGTCCGACATAGTAGATCGTTGCGTTTTGGGGATCAAATGGAAGTTCTTCTCCTCTTGCAAGCGCCTCACACATCCGCTTGTGTCCTGCGTCTCTTGATGTATAAATGGTTCCGGTCAGATACACGGTATCTCCGGCATGTAATGTTTTTGCAAGTTCCTCTGTCAAAGGAAGTGTGATATGTTTTTCCATTTTAGATCACCTCCGTTTTATGTCTGGTCACATGGCAGTTGATATTGACTGCACAAGGCATACCTGCGATATGCGTTGGCAATGTCTCGATATTCAGCCCGATTGCTGTCGTACGACCGCCAAATCCCTGTGGTCCGATTCCAAGCTCATTGACCTTTTCAAGCATCTCTTCTTCCAGATCTGCATAGTATGGATCCGAATTTTTGGAATCTACCGGACGCATCAGCGCTTTCTTCGCAAGAAGTGCCGCTTTGTCAAACGTACCTCCGATTCCGACACCGATCACCATTGGCGGACATGGATTCGGTCCTGCTGTCTCAACGACTTCCAGAATAAAATCTTTGATACCCTGCAGTCCTGCAGATGGCTTGAACATACGGATCTGGCTCATATTTTCACTGCCAAATCCCTTCGGGCCTACTGTGATCTTCACCTGTTCTCCAGGAACAATCTCCGTGTAGAGCATTGCCGGTGTATTATCTCCGGTATTTCCTCTGCGCACAGGATCTTTCACAACAGATTTGCGCAGATAACCCTTGTCATATCCTCTTCTTACGCCTTCATTTACCGCTTCTGTAAGATCACCGCCTGTCAGGTGTACATCCTGTCCGATTTCAAGGAAGACACATGCCATACCGGTATCCTGACAGATTGGTACTTCCTGTGCATCTGCAATCTCATAATTCTCTATAATATTGTCTAACACGCCTTGCGCAATCTCCCAGTCTTCACATGCACGGCACTTCTCGATTGCACCTTTCACATCTTCCGGAAGAAACTGGTTCGCCTGAATGCATAATTTTTCTACAACTTCTGTAATTTTTGCTACATCAATTTCACGCATTATGCAGTACCTCCATTGCATTTTTATTCACTTTTTCTATCATATTCTCTTTTGGCAGATTTTTCAATTCTTTTTTCAGATCATACCGGGTACTCATATGCCAGAAAAATTCTCCTGTAAATAAAACTTTATGCATCCAGTCTTCTTTAAGCCATGCTCCGATCAGCCGTCTCACGGAATAAATCCGTCTGCTGGCATCTATCTGTTCAAGCTGAAGTTCGTACGGTGTCATCTGCTTTGGATAATGTACCGTATTTCCATTATATTTTGCCCAGTTTCTATGTATCAGACGGTCTTTATTTGCCTCATATGCCGGTGTCCCCGGTACAAAATACATGCTCTGGATCAGTACGCCCTGAATATGATTGCGGATCACGAAATCCGCCAGTTCTTTTCCACAACCCTTTTTCTGATTGTCCGACCCAAGAATAAATAATCCGCGCACGCTCAGTCCATGTTTCTGGATATTGCGGATAGATTTTTCAATCTCTTTTCTTGTACTCTTTTTGTGATAAGTTTCAAAAGATGCATCATCAATAAACTCGATACCCATATCTAGCTCAAAAAATCCAGCTTTCTTTAACAGCTCTAACATCTCATCATCGAAACCCACTTCATATCTTGCCTGGATATTAAAACGATATTTGATTCCGCTGTCTATGATCGCATGCAGGACTTCCATTGCCCATTTCCGGTCAGCAAAGAAATTATCATCCGTGATCCACAAATCCTGCACAATTCTGTGATTTCCTTTTTCAAAAAAATTAATGGAATATTTAATATCTTCTATAATATTTTCCGGTGTACGTTTTCTGACACATCTGCCAAAATGTCTCACAAGCGCACAGTAGTCGCAGTTATGCGGACATCCTCTAGAGGCATGTACCTGCGGCCAAATCGTCATATGTTTTGTCATCTTCTTATAATTATGAATCAGACTTCTGTCCGGGATCACATCGATATTTTCCGGCGGAACCGGCTTTCCTGTGCTGTAAAATTCTCCCTCTTCCAGCCAGCCGTATCCGGTTTCTTTTTCTCCTGTATCATTTTTATAAGTGGAAGAATCGTCTCATCACCTTCACCCAGCATCACATAGTCGCAATAGTTCACTGCTTCTTTCACATTCATGGATGCATGTAACCCACCCATCACAATGGTTGCATTCGTATGCTCCTTCAAATATGTTGCGATCTGATACCCGCGAACCGCCGCATAAGTAAAAATGCTGATAAATATAATATTCGCATCCTGAAGATCCTTCATCGGAATCTTAGAAATCGACTCACTGTACATATAAGTATCCGGATACTCCCGCTTCACAATCGTCGCAAGTGTATTTAAGCCCACCGACGGTGTGCGGATATAGCGGTCATATACGAAATAATTTAAAATTGTGGGTTTATACGGGCGATTGTCCGGCTCAATAAAACGAATTTTCATCTGTTTCTTTCCTCCACCCTGTCTTTTCTCATTTGCCGTTATTATTATAAGCCTCTTTTCTATTTTTATAAAGAATTTTCTTGACATTCGTTTCAAAATACATTATCATAATTTTGTTGCTTTGAGTAACAAGTATGCGGATATGGCGGAATGGCAGACGCACAAGACTCAAAATCTTGCGAGGGTGACTTCGTGTGGGTTCAAGTCCCACTATCCGCAGGTATTAAGAAAGCAGTAATGATTTTTGGTCATTACTGCTTTTTCTTATCTACATCAGAAGAGACCGCTTTACTCTCCTTGTACGATACTAATTCCATATCATAATCTGTCACTGTTCCTTTTTTCTTTAATCCTTCAAGCTTTGAAAAAGCTTCCTTTTTTCTGATTTGTTATCTCCATACAAACCTTTCACATCCTGTATAATTTGAATAATAAACATCAACTTATCTTTTTGTAACTTTACTAATAATTCGATTGCTTCTTGTCTGATTGCTGTCATACTTATTACGTTTCTTTCCACTTTTTCTAAATTATTGATTCGGAATCTCAACTTCTTTTGTGTCATAAACACAAAATTATTTTATCATTCGCCTCAGCGTCTATGTTGTATATATATGAATCCCTGTTCCAAAAAGAGTAGATACATGCCACTCTTTTTTTACATAGTTATTCCGTTTTAGTCCAATCAATTTCTACCCACGCTATTTCTTCGTCATTTTCATATGTTGTAAGAGTAATATCCATTCCGTTCTTATTGTCCCATGAATATTCAATATATTTTTCATCATAATCTAAATCATCATCATCATCTGAATCCGTTATTTCTTTGTCATCATAATTTCCATATATTTTTACAAGTTTAGACCTTATCTTTTTATAGTTTTTATTATTCGGATCACCAATTAACCATTTTGCACAATATATCTCATTTGCTTTTGTTCCATATTCGGACATTTCCATTTTACTATAATCATATTCCATGTAACCTTTAATTCCAAATAATTTTGTATTACTCTTCTCTGTATATGCCTTCCAAGTATCATCCTCCGTTTCCAAATCCTGGTGTTTTAAACCTTTGGGTAATTTTTTATAACTTTTTCCAATATATTTTGTATATTGCGTGAATTCATTATGAGTCATTTTATATCCAACAGCCCCAACAATTATTATAAGAACTACAATACCTAAAATTATTATCTTTCTATTTTTCTCATTGCCCAAAGTAGTCTTTATTTTATCAGCTACTACTTCTGATTCTTTTTTTAATATATATCCACAGCAAGGACAAGTTTTACAATGTGGTTCAACCATGTTATGACATTCTGGACACTCTACTAACTTTTGTTTTTTGTTTTCTTTCTCTTTTTTCTTTTGTTCTGCTTTTATCGGATATCCGCAATTTGGACATTTAACTGCCACATCACTTATCTCTTTTCCACATTCTGGACATTTAATTAAAGCCATCTTTCTCCCTCCATCGTCACAAAAACATACTAATTTTTATATAAAGCAGCATCCACAATTCTTATATACTGACCATTTTTTAACGTTATATATTTTTGTCCATCATATAAATCAATTGTCTGCATTACATTCCCCCCAAAAGGTTCGTCTGCAATTTCACACGCTCCTAAATTACCATCAACTGCATCATATGACGATTCATATGAATCCAGCACAGATTCTACTTTATATTCGCCCGCATCAATATCTTTTCCTACCTTATAAATTCCATATTTTGTTAATTTATTTGTATCAAATATATTTTTAGGCAAAAGTATTCCGTCTTCAACTTCTATATACTGGTTTTCTTTCAGTTTTATATCTATAAACAGCCCTTCTATTTCTTCTGCATCCTCTTGTTCATCTAATGAATCAAATTGCTTCACCTGTGCTTTGGAATACAAGCCATAGGCGATATACTCTCCTGGCTCAATATCTTTTCCTACTTTATAAGTTCCCGTTTTCGAGCCGTCAGGAATAAGCGACACATCAATATATTTAAATATCAAAGCAGCTCCGGATTCATTCACCTTTTCATTAGAATCATCTTCTGTACCTTGTGAATCTGTTCCTTCAACTACGGCTACATTATTACTTTTGACAGAGGAATTTTTATCATTCGATATGAAATATGAAAAAATAAAACCCAATATAAGACCTAATATAATTCCAATAACAAAACTTATTCCACTGCAACATTTATTACTTCTTTTTATCTTTTGTGGTTTGTCATTTTCCTTCTTTTCAGACTCTTCTGCATCTTTATTAATTTCTTTTATAATAGATTTGGGAGTTTCTATTTCTTCTTTTTCATCTACCTGTAATTCATTTTGTTTTAATGCTTTTAACGCTTGTTCTTTATGATTCTTTTGCAAAGATAAATTCATTCCACATTTCGGACATTCTTTTGCTCTATCAGAAATTTTGTTACCACATCTCGGACAATCTATTAATGCCATTTTTCATTTTCTCCAATCATATTTTTTACGCACATTTAATTTTTTCAAATTCATCTATTTCCGCATATTTTCCATACAACTTCATATTTCCTTGCGTAAATCCTTTCATTTACATATTTTTTGATTCCACCATAAAATTGTACGAAACATTTAATTAACATTATACAATCCATTCGCCTTTAGGTCAACTATTCAAAGATATATTCCACCAATCAAATATACATAATGTAGTACACTATCCAAAAGGAGATTTTGGTATGGTTGATTTTGGAAACACCTTAAAGACATTACGATTAAGAGAAAATATGACACAGGCGCAGCTTGCCCAAAAACTTGGTTTGACCAAATCCGTTATCAGTGCATACGAAACTGGTTTACGTCTGCCGTCTTATGATGTGCTCATCCATATTTCTAAAATTTTCAAAGTATCTACGGATTATCTGCTTGGTGTAGAATCACAGCAGGGGATAGATTTATCCGGTATTTCTGAAGAAGAAGTAACTGCTCTTAAGAATCTGATCAAAGCCATGCGCAACAGGCATTAAAAACTCTGCAATTTTAATATTCATAATACGAAATAAACCTCCCCGGAGTTACAACTCCAGGGAGGTTTATTTCGTATACCCATTGAATACTCATATCATTCTTTGCCTGACGGCAGTATAACATATGTATTCCGCCATTTCAAATTATATTTCATCTACATCGGGAACATTGCCGCATCCAGCGAAGTCAGATCTTTCTCCCGGATGGAATACACGCCATCATCGTCCTTCTCAATCTGGACTTTACGAACTTCCGCTTTCCCATACTCCGGATTTTTAAGCTTGTCAGCCATGAGATCATACATTTCCTGCAGCATCAACTCATTGAGCTTATCGTCTGACGGAATCTTCTTTAACGTCTTCATCTTCGCTTCCAGCTTCTTCGTCAGCTCGTCCTGTAATCCTGAGAAGCACTTAAGCGGTTTCACTTTTACTTTCACTGTAAATCCGTTGTCTGTCTTCTCGGCGCTCTGCACTTTGTAATTCGCTGCTTTTAAAATATCCTGAAACAGCAGCCGGAACTTCTCTGTCATCTTTTCGGAAGCACCTATACTGTCCAGGCCACTGCTCTGCATCATCGTATCAATATTTTCCTGATATAAGTTCTTTACTTCTTTCTCTGTAGCATCTGTCTGCTTCTTGTATTCCTTGAACTTCCCTTTATAACTGGCATCCAGTGTTGCCGTCACATAGGCTTTTGCGTCTTTTTCACGCATCCCGCAGCCGGACAGGAGTCCCACAAGCAGTATGCAGACAATGAAAATACTTCCATATTTTTTAAGAACCATCTTTCTACTCATATCTTTTTCCTCCATTTTCCCGTAAGCTATCGCTTATAGCCTGTCTTTACGATACCTTACAGGATGGAAGTTTTCAATATGTATCCGTTTATTTTACCAGTTTTTTTCCGATATCAAAACAGTCAAATGTCGCAAAATAGTCCTTTGGTGTCTCAGCGCGTCGAATGAGCTGTGCTGTGCCGTCTTCTTTCAGTAACACTTCTGCTGATTTTAATTTGCCATTGTAATTGTATCCCATTGCAAATCCGTGTGCGCCGGTATCATGGATTACAAGCAGGTCTCCAATATCGATCTTCGGGAGCATACGGTCGATTGCAAATTTATCATTATTTTCACAGAGAGAGCCTGTGACATCATATTTGCAGTTGCATGGTTTGTTCTCTTTGCCCATAACTGTAATATGATGATAAGCACCGTACATTGCCGGACGCATTAAGTTTACAGCACATGCATCTACACCAATGTATTCTTTGTATGTATGTTTCTCATGGATTGCTTTTGTAACGAGGCAGCCATACGGTCCCATCATGAAACGTCCAAGCTCTGTGTAAATCTCAACATCACCCATTCCTGCCGGTGTAAGCACTTCTTCATACACACGTCTTACGCCTTCTCCGATCACACGGATGTCATTTGGCTCCTGATCCGGGTTGTAAGGGATGCCGACACCACCGGATAAGTTAATAAATTTAATATGAACGCCTGTTTCTTTTTGTAATTTGACAGCCACTTCAAAAAGAACTTTCGCAAGCATCGGATAATATTCATTCGTAACGGTATTACTTGCCAGGAATGCATGAATACCGAATTCTTTCGCACCTTTTGCTTTCAAAATCTTAAATGCCTCGAAAATCTGCTCCGTTGTCATTCCATACTTGGAATCTCCCGGATTGTCCATGATGTCATTACTGATTTTGAAAAGTCCGCCCGGATTGTATCGGCAGCTGATCGTCTCCGGAATATGTCCGATTGCTTTCTCAAGAAAATCAATATGTGTAATATCATCCAGGTTGATGATCGCACCTAATTCTTCTGCTTTTTTGAACTCTTCTGCCGGTGTATCATTGGACGAAAACATGATGTCATTTCCTCTTGCTCCGATTGCCTCTGACAGCATCAGCTCTGTATAAGAGGAACAGTCGCATCCACATCCATATTCTCTCAGAATATTAATCAGGAATGGGTTCGGAGTTGCCTTTACAGCAAAATATTCTTTGTATCCTTGGTTCCATGAAAATGCTTCTTTTAATGCTTTTGCATTCTCGCGGATCCCTTTTTCATCATAAAGATGAAACGGAGTCGGATATTCTTTTACAATCTCATCAAGCTGTTCTTTTGTTACAAATGGTATTTTTTTCATCGCTTCTCATTCTCCTTCTTCATTGCAAGTAATTCTATTTCATTCGCCAGTGTACGTTTATATAACTCAACAAAGTTCTTCTGTCCGGAATAGAGGCATGTATTCATACTGCCTTCCCCATATTCTCCGGTCAGTACATACTTAGAATCTGTGATCACACCGATTGACGTGCCTCGCTGTTCACCGATATAAACCTTTGCTCCTTCGTAGTTGACCGGCTGATCCGTAACGATCACAACTTTTCTCTTCGCATCAATCAGCTCTTCTAACTCTTTTACAAATAGGAGCAGATAGTTACGTGTACAGGATACGTAAACCCGTTCTCTGGCATCTTCCAGCAGGTTACGCATCTTATCCAGCACATTTTCCGAACCTTCGATTGTAATATATCCTTCGACATGCTCCTTCTCCAGCGGTCTGTGCTTGCACAGCCACTTCTTGTTCTCTTCCATATGCCGGATACGGTTCTTGCAAAACTCATCCAGCACAACCGGAACATATTTCTTAGTTGTACCTTCTTCAACTAGATATGCCGCACCCTTCTCTGTCATGCTCGCCAGCGAATTGTAAGCATTCGACCGGGAAATTCCAAGCTGTTTCGCGACTTCATATCCGGTTGTTTTGCCTTCTCTGAGCAAGCACTCGTAAATACCGGCCTCCTGTCTGGTCAGTCCAAAATCCATTAATCTTTCAACAAATGATGTATGTTCCATAACTCCACCTTTATTCTTTAGTAGTTCTCCACAGGAACACTATATAGCATATTTTATCGTATGTCAACGGATACTACTGGAAAATTTTATCAAAAAAGGATAAACGATGTCGGTTACTCTGGTTACCGTCATTCGTTTATCCTTTTTCACTTCTACTTCTAAATATTTGTTATCTGAATACTTGCAGATTGCTTCACGCTTTGCTTAACTGCAATTTCCCACTTGTTCACATATAGAATAGAATATAATCTTAATCAATAATTGCAATACGCATCATATTACTGAATCCGCTCTTCTGTGCTCCAACATTTGGAGAAGGGATTCCTGCTGTCAGGATTACGATATCTCCTGTCTCTGCAAGCTGTTTTGCGCATACAAGATCAATCGCCCCTGTACAGATATCTTCTGTTGTCGTTACTTCAATAGATTTCAGTGGCTGTACACCCCAGTAAATCTGCATTCTGCGGAGAGTTGCCTCGTTCGGGCTTACACCGATAATATTTGTCTTTGGTTTGAACTTGGATACCACTCTTGCAGTTGCTCCGGATACAGTCGGAGTAATAATGCATTTTGCTCTTAAGTTCGTTGCTGTTGTAACGGTTGCATGTCCCAATGCGCTGGATGCACTCTTCATACGGTGTTCTTCAGCTTTTCTCAGAATAGAATCGTATTCCAGATGCTCTTCTGTGCTTTCTACAATATGGACCATCATCTGCAATGCCTCAACCGGATATTTACCCTGTGCAGTCTCACCGGATAACATTACTGCATCTGTTCCATCATATACAGCATTGGCAACATCTGTAACTTCCGCTCTTGTCGGACGCGGATTACGCATCATAGAGTCCAGCATCTGGGTTGCCGTAATAACTGTTTTAAAGTTCATATTACATTTCTGAATAATCATTTTCTGAAGATACGGAACTTCTTCTGCCGGAATTTCTACTCCAAGATCTCCTCTCGCAACCATAACCCCGTCTGCAGCACGGATAATTTCATCAATATTTTTAATTCCTTCTGCATTCTCTACTTTTGCAATAATCGGAACATATGGCGCACCGAGTTCTTTAAGGTATGCTTTTATTTCAAGTACACATTCTGCATTTCTCACAAAAGATGCAGCGATAAAATCAATTCCCTGCTCTACTCCAAAACGGATATCATCCTTATCTTTTTCTGTGATTGCCGGAAGTCTAACCGCTACATTCGGCACATTTACTCCCTTTCTCTCACCGAGTTCTCCTCCGTTTATGACTTCGCAGAAAATTTCCTTTTCACTTTTTCCAACAACTTTTAATTCAATCAATCCGTCATCAATAAGAATCACTCTACCGGCATCAACATCCTGCACAAGACCTTCGTAAGTGATCGAAACTTTTGATTCATCCCCTTCGATCTCCTCTGTTGTCAGAGTAAACTGCTCTCCGGCCTTGAGCATTATTCTTTTTCCGCCTTTCAATACTCCCGTACGGATCTCCGGTCCCTTTGTATCAAGAAGAATTGCAGTGTTTGTATTCAATTCCTGACGCAGTTCTTTCAGCAGATCCATTCTGCTTTTTTGTTCTTCATGATCTCCGTGCGAAAAATTGAAGCGGGCAACATCCATTCCGTTTTCAATCAACTTTTTCAGCAGTTCCCTGTCATTCGTGTTCGGTCCCATTGTACAAACTACTTTTGTCTTTTTCATCAATCAATTCTCTCCTTTATAATCTATCTGATATAAGTTTTCTCAACACCCGCATAAGCAATTTACAAACTGCTATTTTACATGCTCATGGGTAAATAAATGATCCTGGCAATATTCATAATTACCGTTACATTTTGAGCAAAACCGAAATTCAAGACACGGATCATCCAGTTCCGTCCGTCCGCATACCGCACAGCGATGTCTTGCTCCGTTGGCATATGTCATATGAGGCGCCGACTGCTGTTTGAACTTTGCCTTGCGGGCCCGTTCTTTCGGTGAATACCTGCTCAAATTGCGCGTTGATAAAAAGAATATAATAAAGTTTAGTTTGTTCATTGTCGCTATTGTTTTGCGACAAAAATACAATTCTCGTTTCAGTTCATTTTTATTTAATTGATTATAATAAACTTATTACAGATTAGAAAGTTATTAGAAAGTTCTAGGCTTATATGGTAAAAATAAAAAAACCGGATTTTAAAATCCGGTTTTTTTATTGTGATAGGATATTTCTTAATCTTTCAATTTTGCAGATATAAATTGACGATTTAATCGAGCTATATTTGTTATAGATACATTTTTGGGACATTCAGCTTCGCAAGCTCCGGTATTGGTACAATTTCCGAATCCCAGTTCGTCCATTTTAGCCAACATTGCTTTTGCACGGCGAGCTGCTTCTACACGGCCTTGTGGTAATAAAGCGAATTGACTGACTTTTGCAGAAACAAATAGCATGGCTGAACCATTTTTACAAGCAGCCACACAAGCTCCGCAACCGATACATGAGGCTGATTCCATAGCTTCGTCAGCATCAGGTTTGGGTATAGGAATTGAATTTGCATCAGGTACGCCACCTGTATTTACTGATACATAACCTCCGGCTTGCATGATTTTATCAAAAGCACTACGGTCTACCATTAAATCTCTGATTACAGGGAATCCTGCAGAACGCCATGGTTCTATAGTAATGGTTTCACCATCATGGAATTTACGCATATGTAATTGACAGGTAGTTACGTCTTCATCGGGACCGTGAGGATGTCCGTTTACATATAATGAACACATACCGCAAATACCTTCACGACAATCGTGGTCAAATACAACAGGTTCTTGACCTTCATTAATCAATTTTTCGTTAAGAATATCCAACATTTCGAGAAATGAACTATCTACAGATATTCCTTCAAGTTGATAAGTCTGAAAAGCTCCTTTTTCCTGTGGACCTCTCTGACGCCAGACTTTAAGCGTTATATTGATTGTTTTATCCATAACTTTTAGACTGTAAAATTATTGTTTGTAATTACGTTGTTGAACCTTGATACATTCGTAGTTCAGATCTTCTTTCAACATGATAGGATCTTTGTCTTCTCCTTCATATTTCCAGCAACTTACGTACATATATTTATCGTCCTGACGTAAAGCTTCTCCTTCGTCTGTCTGATATTCGACACGGAAGTGTCCGCCACACGATTCGTTACGGTTCAGGGCGTCGAGAGCCATCAAACGGCCAATTTCAATAAAATCGGCAACTCGAAGGGCTTTTTCAAGTTCTGTATTTAATGTATTTGCTTCTCCTGGGATGCGAACATTAGTCCAGAATTCTTTTTTCACTTCTTTCAATTTTTCTAAAGCTGTTTCAAGACCTTCTTTTGAACGGGCCATACCAACAAATTCCCACATGATGAGGCCGAGTTCTTTATGAATAGAATCAACGGAACGTTTACCCTTTATGTTCATTAGCTTGTTAATGCGATCTTGAATATCTTTTTCAGCTTTGTCAAATTCTGGTAAATCTGTACTGAAGCGAGGAACTTGGATTTGATCTGCCAGATAATTTTGTATTGTATAAGGTAATACGAAGTATCCATCAGCCAATCCTTGCATAAGAGCCGATGCTCCTAAGCGATTTGCTCCGTGGTCAGAAAAGTTTGCTTCTCCAATGGCAAATAATCCTGGGATAGAAGTACTCAATTCATAATCAACCCAAATACCCCCCATTGTATAGTGGATAGCCGGATATATCATCATTGGCGTTTCATATGGATTTTCATCTACGATTTTTTCGTACATCTGAAATAAGTTTCCATAACGAGCTTCTACGGCATCTCTACCAAGACGCTCGATAGCATCTTTAAAGTCGAGATAAACAGCTAGACCTGTAGAACCTACTCCATAACCAGCATCACACCGTTCTTTAGCAGCACGAGATGCAACGTCACGAGGAACTAAGTTTCCAAAAGCTGGATAGCGACGTTCCAAATAATAGTCACGATCTTCCTCTTTTATATCTGTTGGTTTCAATTTACCGGCACGGATAGCTTCAGCATCTTTTATATTTTTAGGTGTCCAAATACGCCCGTCATTACGTAAAGACTCAGACATAAGAGTCAGTTTTGATTGGAATTCTCCATGTACAGGAATACAAGTAGGATGTATCTGGGCAAAAGCTGGGTTAGCAAAATATGCTCCTTTTTTATAGCATTGATATGCGGCAGAACCGTTTGAACCCATAGCATTGGTCGAAAGGAAGAATGTATTTCCGTAACCACCTGTTGCGATAACTACTGCATGAGCAGAGAACCTTTCTATTTTACCTGTAACCAAGTTGCGGGCAATGATACCACGGGCACGACCATCGATAACAACTAAGTCGAGCATTTCGTAACGAGTATATAATTTTACGGTACCTTTATTTACTTGGCGACTAAGAGCAGAATATGCTCCCAGAAGTAATTGCTGTCCAGTTTGTCCTTTAGCGTAGAAAGTACGTGAAACCTGTGCTCCACCAAAAGACCGGTTCGCTAAAAGACCTCCATATTCACGTGCAAAAGGAACACCTTGAGCAACACACTGGTCAATAATGGAATTTGATACTTCTGCCAGACGATATACGTTGGCTTCACGAGCTCGATAGTCTCCCCCTTTTATTGTATCGTAAAATAATCTGTATACACTATCACCATCATTCTGATAGTTTTTTGCGGCATTTATACCACCTTGAGCAGCAATGGAGTGTGCACGACGAGGAGAATCCTGGATACAAAAGTTCAAGACATTAAAACCCAATTCTCCCAGAGATGCTGCAGCGGAACCTCCGGCTAAGCCTGTACCTACTACAATGATGTCGAGACGACGTTTATTGGCGGGGTTCACCAATTTTTGATGAGCTTTATAATTACTCCATTTTTCGGCTAATGGACCTTCAGGAATTTTTGAATCTATTTGTGTCATAACAATAATTTTTCAAAGGTTTATATCAAGCTAAGCTCTTGATGTAGAAAGTAATAGTTACAATGGCAAAGCCCAAGAAAATAATGGTTGCAAAGATGTTGGAAATACACTTCCAACGGTTCATCCAAATGCGGTTATTCCAACCGATTGTCTGAATAGCGCTCCAAAATCCATGAGTGAGGTGGAACCAAATGGCTACGTACCATATCAGATATAAAATTACAAAAACGATGTTACTGAAGTAATATTTTATAAATGCTGCACCGTCAGCAGGGGATACGAACGTGTCGCCTAATGTAACCGAAACATTTCCAGTGAGTTCGGCAAACATCATTTTATACCAAAATTGGCTTAAATGCAACACAATAAAGCCTAAAATGACGATACCCAGTACAAACATGTTCTGAGATGACCATTCAACACCTTTAGGAGTCGCATTTACAGCATAACGGTCATTCCCGCGGGCTTTACGGTTTTGAAGTGTAAGCCATAAACCGTAAATGATGTGAATGATAAATCCGGCGGCTAAAATTAATGTACCTACAACTGCGTACCAATTAGCACCTAAAAATTCGCAAATCGTGTTGTACGCCTCTTCGGAAAATACCGCGGCTACATTCATCGACATGTGAAATAACAAGAACAAAATGAGGAAGATACCTGATATGCTCATTATCAGTTTTCTTCCGATTGAAGAATTCAATAACCACATAGGATTTTAATTTAAGTTATTTATTTGTGTAATTTATATACCTGCTTTTGGCGATTGCAAAATTAAATTAATATTGTATAGAAACCAAAGAATTAAAGAAATATTTCTGTAATAAAAATATTTCTTTAAAATTTAAGTAAAGTCCCTAATATAAAAAGAGAGAATTGAATTTCAATTCTCTCTTTTTATATTATTTAGATGCTTTTTTTCTTCCTGTCCGCTTTTTTTCTAAGGGAATTTTTTCATCGCTTTCTTTTATTATTTGCATACAGGCATCGAAAGAAAGCTCTTTTGGCTCAGTTCCTTTCGGAATTTTGTAGTTCTTCTTTTTGTAAGCAATATAAGGGCCATATCGTCCATTGAGTACTTCTAATTCTTCAGGGAAACTTTTTATTAATCTTTGGCTTTCCTGCTCGCGTTTGGCTTTTATCAGTTCTATTGCTTCATCGAGTGTTACGGAAAGCGGTTCGAGTGTTTTCGGAAGGGAAACATATTTTCCATCATGACGTATATATGGGCCAAATCGGCCTATACCGACAGAGACAAGCTTATTTTCATAATCACCTAAAGTCCGCGGTAAATCAAATAACTTGAGTGCTTCCTCTAAAGTAATTGTACTCATTGATTGCCCTTTAAGTAAAGATGCAAATTGTGGTTTTTCTTCGTCATCTGGTGTACCGATTTGTATGAGTGGACCGAATCGACCGATTTTTACTGAAACTGGTTTCCCTGATTTAGGATCTGTTCCCAATATTCGTTCACCAACTTTATGCTCCATTTTCATTTCTAGAGCATCTTTCACTACCGGATGGAATAATTTGTAAAATTGGTCTATTGCATTGGACCATGGTAATTTTCCTTCAGCAATATGGTCGAAAGTCTGTTCTACATTAGCAGTAAAATTATAATCCATAATATCTGGAAAATATTGTACTAGAAAGTCATTTACGACAATACCTATGTCTGTAGGTATTAGTTTTGCTTTTTCTGCTCCGGTTATTTCGGTTTTTGTACAGTCTTTTATATTTCCATTTTTAAGTAACAGAGTATTATATTTACGTTCTGTACCTTCACGGTCTCCCTTTTCTACATATTCACGTTGCTGTATTGTAGAGATTGTAGGTGCATAGGTTGATGGCCGTCCGATACCTAGTTCTTCCAATTTATGAACGAGGCTTGCTTCGGTATATCGGGGAGGACGTTGAGTAAACCTTTCTGTAGCCTCTATATCGTTATATTTCAGCTCTTGCTTTAGTGATAAAGGCGGTAACATTTTTTCATTGTTTTCACCTTCGTTTTCATCATCTTGAGATTCGAGGTAAACTTTCAGAAATCCGTCGAATTTGAGGACTTCTCCGGTAGCCACGAATTTTTCATTTCGTGAAGATATGTTTATTACAGCAGTTGTCTTTTCGAGTTCGGCATCGCTCATTTGTGAAGCGATAGTTCGTTTCCATATAAGTTCATACAGACGTCTTTCTTGAGAGGGTGCATCAATTTCTTTTTGACTCATATAAGTTGGACGTATGGCTTCGTGAGCTTCTTGTGCACCTTTACTTTTGGTCTGATAATGTCTTATTTTAAGATATTTTTCTCCTAAGGAAGATATAATTTCTTCTTTAGATGTATTTATTGCCAATGACGATAAATTGACAGAGTCTGTACGCATATAAGTAATAAATCCTGACTCATACAGACGTTGAGCAATCATCATGGTTTGTGCAACCGAATATCCTAATTTCCGGGCAGCTTCTTGTTGTAAAGTAGATGTGGTAAAGGGGGGGGCTGGAGATTTTTTTGCAGGACGTACAGAAATATCCTCTATTGTAAAATTTGCCTGTTGGCAAGCCTCAAGGAAATTTAAGGCTTCTTCTTTAGTCTTCAGTCGTTTATTTAATTCAGCCTTTAATTCTATCGGATTTCCGTTTTCCGACGGAATCAAAAATGTTGCGATAATCCGGTATGAGGCTTCTGAAATAAAGTTCTTTATTTCTTTTTCTCGTTCTACGATAAGACGTACGGCCACAGATTGTACTCGCCCAGCAGATAATGCTGGTTTTACTTTTTTCCATAGTACAGGTGAAAGTTCAAATCCCACAATGCGGTCGAGAACGCGACGAGCTTGTTGTGCATCTACTCTGTTAATATCTATTGCACGCGGATTTTCAATTGCATTGAGAATGGCAGATTGGGTTATCTCATGAAATACGATTCTTTTTGTATGTTCAGGTTTTAATTTTAACACTTCAGATAAGTGCCAAGCAATGGCTTCTCCTTCACGGTCTTCATCGGACGCCAGCCATACTGTTTCTGATTTTTTTGCTTCGTCTTTAAGAGTATCTACCAATTTCTTTTTGTCAGAAGGTATTTCATATATAGGAGTATAGTTATGCTCTATATCGATGCTGAAGTCTTTCTTTTTCAAGTCTCGGATATGGCCGTAACTCGATAATACTTTGAAATCTTTCCCCAGAAATTTCTCTATAGTTTTTGCTTTTGCGGGAGATTCGACTATGACTAAATTTTTTTGCATGAACAATATATTGATCTGTAATTATACTTTGTGGGCGCAAAAATAGAAAAAACGAATTGAAATAGAGAACTTTTACTACTAATTTTAATTTTTTCTAAAATAAAAAGAGGATAACGGTTATTATATACATACCTTTTAAGGCGAAGGAAATAGATATATGAAAATTTGTTACATATTTATTCTATA
>ENA-OPXH01001148-OPXH01001148.1-human-gut-metagenome-genome-assembly--contig:-NODE-1148-length-19534-cov-3.466092_pt1 | contig 19534 bp, 18 predicted proteins | sample MGYA00241521_ERZ502034 | MGnify/ENA primary metagenome ERZ502034 (study PRJEB25962, sample SAMEA2042103) | human gut metagenome | biome: human gut; feature: human-associated habitat; material: faeces... | reverse complement strand
TCCAGTACAATATTCCGCAGAGATGGAGCATTGCACATCTGTATCAGGCGATTCTTAATAAAGAAGAACATGTGAAGGATGTGGCATATTTTACAACCTTATCCGGATATATTCACTGGCAGCTGACCGGTCAGAAGGTCCTAGGAGTCGGTGATGCATCCGGTATGTTCCCGATTGATCCGGCTACATCCGATTTCTACGATGGAATGATCGAAAAATTTGACAAACTTGTCGAAGACCGTGGATATAGCTGGAAACTCCGTGAAATCATGCCGAAAGTCCTCTGCGCAGGCGATGATGCAGGATGCCTGACAGAAGAAGGTGTCAAATTATTAGATCCGACCGGAACACTTCAGGCAGGAATTCCGGTGTGCCCGCCGGAAGGTGATGCCGGAACCGGTATGATTGCAACAAACAGTGTTGCAAAGAGAACCGGTAATGTATCTGCCGGAACATCTGTATTTGCTATGATCGTACTGGAAAAAGAACTTTCCAAAGTATATACGGAAATTGATATGGTAACAACACCATCCGGAAGTCCGGTGGCAATGGCACATGCAAATAACTGTACTTCTGATCTGAATGCATGGGTGAATATTTTTAAAGAGTATTCAGAAGCAATGGGCATGAAAGTAGATATGAATACATTGTTCGGAACATTATATAACAAAGCACTGGAAGGTGATGCTGACTGTGGTGGTCTGTTATCATATGGATATTATTCCGGTGAAAATATTATTCCGATTGATGAAGGCCGACCGGTATTTATTCGTACACCAAACAGTAAATTCAATCTTGCAAACTTTATGCGTACACATTTGTATGCGGCACTCGGTGCACTCAAGATCGGAATGGATATCCTTGTAAAAGAAGAACATATCCAGATTGATAAGATCTTAGGACACGGTGGACTCTTTAAGACTCCGGGAGTTGGTCAGCGCATCATGGCAGCTGCAATGCAGGCTCCGGTTTCCGTAATGGAGACAGCTGGCGAAGGCGGCGCATGGGGAATTGCACTTCTGGCTGCATACGAAGTTGGAAAAGCAGAAGGCGAGACGTTGGAAGACTATCTTGACAATAAAGTTTTTGCCGGAAATGAGGGCAGCAAGATGGAACCAGTTCCGGAAGATGTGGACGGATTCGAGAAATTTATAGAGCAATTTAAACAGGGATTAAGCATAGAACAGGAAGCAATTGCTAAAATTAAATAAAAGCCAAAACACATTGATAAAAAAGTAACAAAAAATATGCTGAAAACAAAAAAAGATTGGAGCTTTTTGACATTTACGAAGAGCACAGGCTGTGTTATTATACAATCAGAAAAAAGATAAATAAATTTTTAACAATCTAAAGTATGAGGTGACAAGTATGATGACATTAGTAGCAACAATTTTATCCGTTCTTTTTGTAGCAGCAGGAATTTATGTAATGGTTAGAGATTTTTACAACATTGGAGCAGCACTGGCATCAGGCATTACAGCATCAGGAGTTAAAGCAGACAAGAAAGCAACATCTGTTGAACTCAAACATGCATACGTTACAAGATAGTAGATGGCTAAAAATTAAAGATAGACATGCGTAGAACCTGACGGTAAATATCGTCAGGTTCTTTTTTTGTATAAATGTGACAAAAGTCACGGAGGTGGAAAAATGTCATTGATATATCTGCACAAAGAATATATAATTGAAACAGGCAAAGGAGGACGTGAATATGGAACGGTATGTAATAGGACTCGATAATGGTGGTACATCGACCAAGGCTGCGATCTTTGATCTGACCGGAAAAGAGATTGCAACAGCCGGCAGATCAACGAAAGTGATCACACCAAAGTCAGGCTATACGGAAAGAGATATGGAAGAACTTTGGCTTGCAAACTGTGACTGCATCAAGCGTGCGATCAAGAAAGCGGGAATTAATGGCGAAGATATTCTGGGTATTGCAGTGTGCGGTCACGGCAAAGGCTTATATCCTTGGGGCAAAGACGGCAAACCGGCATATAACGGAATTATTTCCACAGACAGCCGTGCGTGGAAATATCCGGAGAAGTGGCATGAGAATGGTGTATATGAAGAGATCCATGACAGAACATGTCAGGAGATCATGGCATGCCAGCAGGTATCGTTACTTGCATGGTTTAAGGATCACCATAGAGATATTTACGATAATATCCAGTATGCATTTTCAGTAAAAGATTATGTAAGATTCAGACTGACTGGAGAGGCTTACAGTGAAGCAACGGATATTTCCGGATCAGGACTTATGAATGTCAGAGATGTCAGATTTGATAAAGATATTTTAGAGAAGATGGGAATCGGAGAAGTATATGATATGCTTCCGCCAATCCGTTATTCTTATGACCTGTGCGGTACGATTTCCAAAGAAGCATCTGAACTGACCGGACTTCCGGAAGGGACGGCAGTGGCAGGCGGTATGTTTGATATTGATGCCTGCGCAGTTGCGGTAGATGTTACATCACCGGACAGAATGTGTACGATCGCAGGTACATGGAGTATTAATGAATATATTGCAAAAGAGCCGGTTATGGATGGAACGATCGCCATGAACTCTCTGTTTGCAATGCCGGGATATTATCTCGTAGAAGAATGCAGTGCAACTTCATCCGGTAACCTGGAGTGGTATCTGGAGAACTGTATGGAGAATGAGAAGATTCCGGAAGGTGAAAATATCTACAGTGTAGTCAATGCAAAAGTAGCTTCCGTAAAACCGGAAGAATGTGATGTATATTTCCTTCCGTTCTTATATGGATCGAATGCACATCCACTTGGAAAGGGAGCATTTATCGGACTTACAACTTACCATAACAAAGCACATATGCTACGTGCGATTTATGAAGGTGTTGTATTTTCACATAAGACACATATTGAGAGGTTATTATTATCCAGAGAACGCCCGGAGGCAATTCGTATGGCGGGAGGTGCTGCAAATTCAGAAGTTTGGGTACAGATGTTTGCGGATATTTTAGGATTCCCGATTGAGACGGTAGATGCCAAAGAATTAGGTGCACTCGGTTGTGGTATGGCAGCAGCGATCGCAGCTGGTGTATACAAGGATTATGAGGATGCGGCAAAACATATGGTACACGTATCAGGAAGAGTAGAACCGAATCCGCAGATGCATGAGATTTATCAGAAAAAATATGAGAAATATCATGCAGTGAGCAAAGCTCTCGATACTGTCTGGGGACAGTTTGAAGTATAACAAGAAATATATTTTTTAAGAAAGAGGTGTTTGTATTATGGCAACAAAAGGAAGTACTCCAAAAACAATGAAAGCGCTGGTAGCATATTCAAAAGACGATTATCGTTTTGAACCGGAATATCCAACACCGGAATGTGGACCGGACGACATTATCATCAAGACAGAGGCTTGCGGAATCTGTGCAGGTGATTTAAAGTGCAGCCACGGTGCAGCAATGTTCTGGGGAGATGATGTACAGCCATCATGGGTTAAACCACCATTTATTCCGGGACATGAATTCTTCGGAAGAATCGTTGAGATGGGTGAGAACGTAGAAGGATATGAGCTGGGCGACAGAATCATCGCAGACCAGATTGTTCCTTGCGGAAAATGCCGTTTCTGTAAAGACGGACATTACTGGATGTGCCAGCCACACGACATGCTCGGATTCCAGTCATACAACAACGGTGGTATGGCAGAGTATGTAAGATATCCTAAGAACTGTGTATTAAGCCGTGTACCGGAAGATATGTCTATCGAGCAGGCACTTCTGGTAGAGCCTTATGGATGTTCCAAACATGCAGTTGACCGTGGAAGCATCACAAACGAAGACGTAGTAGTTATCTCCGGAGCAGGTACTCTCGGACTTGGCATGATCACATACGCAAGAATGAAGAATCCAAAACTCTTAATCGTTCTGGATATGCAGGATGGAAGATTGGAGAAAGCAAAAGAATTTGGCGCTGACCTTGTATTCAACCCAGGAAAATGCGACGTTGACAAAGAGATCAAAGCTCTGACAGATGACTATGGATGCGACGTTTACATCGAAGCAACCGGACATCCTTCAAGCGTTATTCAGGGACTGACTGTAACACGTAAACTTGGACGTTTCGTAGAGTTCAGTGTATTTGGATCAGAGACAAAAGTTGACTGGTCTATCATCGGTGACCGTAAAGAACTGGATATCCTGGGATCACACTTAAGCCCGTATGCATATCCATTCGTAATCGAGAACATGATGAAAGGCAACTTAAAGACAGACGGTGTTGTATCCAGCATCTTCAAGATTGAAGAGTGGGAGAAAGCATTTGACTATGCATCAGGAAAATACGGCGACTTCAAAGTTGCATTCAAATTCGACTAATGCATCGTAGAAAATAAGATATCGTTTAGTTCCTTTCTAATAATAAGGACATTAAAAAATCTGTGTAAGCATAGCTTGCACAGATTTTTTGATGTCATAGTATCTGAAGAAATATGTCAGTGACAGTTCTTTGCGTGTAGTTACAATTCAGACTTTAACTTTCTTCGGTCATAGGTCTGTATTTTTTAAATACCTTCTCAAAAAGCACCAGCGTACTGTAAACGATAAGAGCCGGTCCGAACAGTACTACGAGCATTCTGGTGAGCAGGAAGCGGATAAATAAAAATCCTGCGATTCCATAGAATACCACTGCGATCAGTGTGACAGGTGCGTACATAAAAGCGAAGATAAATGCATTGAAAAATAACTCCTGTAACTTTCCGGAGAAATTCACCATTGTCGGATAGATCCAGATCACTACTAATAATAATGTAAGGAAAGCCATGCCGGAGATGACCATCAGTACCGTATGATAAGGAATACGTGCTGTCTGGAACAGGTAGGATGCCATACCGAAGATGGCACTGAATACTGCGGTGATCAGCCAGATCACAGTTCCTTTTTTCCAATATGTACGGAAACCGGTTTTGTAATTCCCGAAAACATGACTGTCACCGTTCATAAGCTTCGCTGCGCTGTAATGCATGGCGGCTGTCGAGGCACCGATGGTGACAACCGGGATACAGGCAATCAGCCAGATCAGATTTAAGAGTGTCAGGCGGCTTAGAAGAATTGCAAATTTCATAAAGCCACTGTCGTATTCAAATGCTTTCATGATGTATACCTCCAAAGTGTCCAATATGTTACTAATGATACACGAAAAGCGTATTTAAGGCAACTATAGTCATTTTTTTAGTGGATAAATAAAAATTTAACAAAAAAATCACCAAAAAAATGAAAAAATAGTGCAAAAACACCATGAATTTTTTGTGAAACATTACATATGTAAAACACCTGGACAAAAGTCAGCTTTGTGCTATAATAATATTAAACAATTTGTACAAAACGTTCAGGCAGGTAAACTGATACGTAAACAAAGTGTACAAAATTAAAATCCATAGAAAAGGGAGGAAAGAAAGGTATGAAAAAAAAGGTTATAAGCGCACTGTTATGTATGACAATGGTTGCTACAATGCTCGCTGGTTGTGGCGGATCCACAGGAAGTGATTCTTCTAAGAGTGACGCGCCGGACAAAGGAAAAGCCGAAGATTTCGACTGGCAGAACTACAAGGGAAAAACAATCAACGTAATGTTCAATGAGCACAACTACTCAAAAGCCGTTATCAAGAAGATCCCGGAATTTGAGAAGAAGACAGGAATTAAGGTTAAATATTCTTCTACACCAGAGTCTAACTACTTTGACAAGTTGAACACTTCTCTTAGCAGCCACTCAGGTGACACTGATGTTTACATGACAGGTGCTTATCAGGTTTGGGAGTATGCACCGGCTGGATACATGGAGCCATTGGATGACTACATTAACAATCCGGCTCTTACAGACAAAGATTACAACTATGATGATTTCATTCCAGGTGTTGTTGGGGCATTGAAATGGGATCTGACAGCTGGACACAAAGTTGGAAAAGGTTCTCAGTGGGCACTTCCAATGGGATGGGAATTAAACAACATTTCCTATAACAAGAAAGTATTAAAAGAAAAAGGAATCGCGGTTCCGAAGACAACAGATGACCTTCTGAAAGCTGCTAAAGCATTAAAGGGATTCAACGGATCCGGAACATATGGAATCGCAGTTCGTGGTACTCGTGAGTGGGCAACAATCCATCCTGGATATATGTCATTATTCGCAACATGGGGAGCTCAGGACTTTGCAATCGAAGATGGCAAGTTAGTATGTAAACTTGATTCTAAAGAAGCTATTGATATGACAGATTACTGGGTTAAACTTATCAAAGAAGGCGGATCTACTCAGTGGGCAAACGCTACATGGTATGAGTGTGGTAAAGACCTCGGAGCTAAGAAAGCAGCTATGATGTTTGATGCATCAAGTAACGCTTACTTCAACAACTACAAAGGCGCTTCTGCAGAATCCGGAAATATTGCATGGTCAACAGTTCCGCTTCCGGAAGGAAAGACAGATGCTGACGCTAAGACAAACCTCTGGATCTGGTCACTGGCTATGAACAAAGATTCTAAGAACAAAGAAGCAGCTTGGTACTTCATTCAGTACTTCACAAGCCCAGATTACATGCTTTGGTCAGGAACTGAAGGAGCTTCTCCGGATACTCCTCGTACATCTGTTATGAACAGTGATGAGTACAAATCTATCGTTGGTAAAGCAGATAACTATCTCGAGTCTATCGCAGCTCTTGAGAAGAACGCATCTATCTACTTCACACCACAGCCGTACTTCTTCGAGTGTACAACAAAATGGGCAGAGACTCTGCAGGATCTTGTAACAAGCAACAAGTACAAATCTACAGAGCAGGCTATGAAACAGCTGAAGAAAGATCTTGATAAGATCGTAGCTGACATTCAGATCGATGAATAATATTGGGAACGTTTAGATTATTTGTGATCGATGATTAATTGAGAGATTAAAAATTGAAGTACGAAATGGACATAATCGTACATATTAAGGGTTAGAGTCGAGGAGGGGTTACCTGACCCTCCTCGATTTTACTTTTGAAATTGTGAGAACTCCGTACCGGATGTTAAATATTTTTGATTGGAGGAACTAGGATGAAAGAACAGAATAAGAACAGTGCCGCTGCGAGTGAGCTGAATGTGGTGCCTTTTAAAACAAAAGCACTTCCGTATATGATTGTGGCACCTGCTCTAATCATTACTATAGGTATTATGATTCCTTTCGTAATGGCAATTTACTATTCACTTACAAACTTCTCTTTCAGAATGCCAACATATAGTTTTGTAGGATTAAGAAACTGGACACAGATTCTGGCATCGAAAGAATTCTTAAAAGCAACATGGGTAACAATTAAATATGCATTCTTTAGTACAGCAATTGAGATGGGATTAGGAATGGGGGTAGCAATTATCCTCAACAACCTGAACAACAGATTTTCAAAGATTATGAGAGTTGCATTGATCTTCCCGCTGATGGTTGCACCTGTAACAGCTACGATCATCTGGCAGTTGATGCTGAACAACTCCGTTGGTATTATCGAAAAATTCTTGAACATCTTTGGTATTGTCGGATTCCCTTGGGCAGCAAGTCCGAAGACTGCACTTATGACAGCAGTTATGATCGATGTATGGGTTAACACATCATTCTGTATGTTACTTGTACTTGCAGGTCTGCAGTCACTGCCGAAGTCACCATTCGAATCTGCTAAGATCGATGGAGGAAGTACAATGTTTAACTTCCGTAACCTGACACTGCCAATGTTAAAACCAAGTTTATATATTGCACTCCTGTTCAGATTGATGGCAGCATTACAGGAATATGCCGTTATCTTCGCTCTGACAAAGGGAGGCCCTGGAGATACACTTATGAACCTGTCACTGACCGCTTATCAGACAGGATTCCAGTTCCAGAAATTCGGATATGCACTTCCGTACATCCTGGTATTGTGGGTATTCATTAATATCATTGCAAAACAGATCGTTAAGAGACAGAGAGCTGCACAGAAACAGGCAGCAGGTCTGGAAGAATAACAGGTTACTGGAAAACAAGATTATTTTCACATAGAAAGGATGTTAAGCATGAGTACAGCTTCAAAAAGATTAGGCCGTATAGTTCAGAATGGACTTTTAGCCATATATTCAATATTTGCTCTGTTTCCGCTGATCTGGATGCTGATCCTGACATTTAAGTCAGATGCGGAGATGTATACAACAACATTTGTATTTACACCAACACTTGCAAACTACAAGGAAGTATTACTTCACACAGATTATATGAAATATATGTTAGATAGTTTGATCGTATCCGGAGGAGCAGTTTTGATTTCCGTACTTGCAGGTGTACCGGCAGCATATGCCCTTGCAAGATACAACTTCAAGAAGAAAGAAGATATCGCATTCCAGATTCTTTCTTTCAAATTCGCACCTGAGATCCTGGTAGTATTACCACTGTTCATGATCTATCAGAGATTAGGAATCTATGATTCTTACTTTGGACTGATCTGGGTATACCAATTAATCTCTATGCCGCTTCTGATCTGGGTAGTAAGAGGATACTTTGAATTGAGTATGCAGCCCAGGTAGACGGATATTCCTGGTATCAGATCTTCTTTAAGAACCTTGTACCACTTATCAAACCGGGTCTTGTATCCGCTGCGCTCCTTGCATTTATCTTCGCATGGAACAGTTTTACATTCCCGTTGATGCTTGGAGGTACAAACGTTCAGCCGATCACTGTAGCGATCACAAAGTTCCTTGGAACAGACAGTGCACACTATGGACAGCTTGCTGTAGCAGCAGCCGTATCCGCTCTGCCGGCAATCATTTTCGCACTGTGTATCCAGAAACATCTGGTTCGTGGTCTGAGTTTCGGTGCAGTAAAGGGATAGAGGTGAGAATATGTCAAGAATACAATTGGAAAATGTTACTAAAAAATTCGGAAAAGTTACAGCTCTTGATGGAGTAAGCCTGGATATCAAAGATAAAGAGTTCTTCGTATTGTTTGGACCTGCCGGTGCAGGAAAGACAACAATCCTGAACTGCATTGCCGGAATCCAGCTTCCGGAAGAGGGTGTGATCAAATTTGACGGAAAGGTTGAAAACCTGACTGATGCTGCACACAGAGATACAGCAATGGTATTTGAGAACTATGCATTGTATCCGCAGATGACAGTTTATGATAATATGGCATCTCCGCTTAGAAGCAAATTATACAAGAGAGATGAAGAATATATCAAAAAGAAAATTACAGAAGTTGCTGAGATGATGAAGATGGACTATCTGTTAGAGCGTCTTCCGAGTCAGTTGTCCAATGGACAGAAACAGCGTGTTGCCATGGGACGTGCACTTGTACGTTCTCCTAGAGTATATCTGATGGATGAGCCTTTGGCACATCTGGATGCAAAACTTCGTAACTCCATGCGTACTGAGTTAAAAGAGATCCAGGCAAACTTCGGAACAACATCTGTATACGTAACACATGACTTCATGGAAGCTATGTCACTTGGTGACAGAATTGCTATTATCAATGAGGGTAAAGTGGTTCAGGTTGGTACCGGAGATGAGATTTATTATATGCCATGTAACGAGTTCGTTGCAGAACTGATGGGTGATCCGGAGATCAATATCATCACCGGAGCAATCAAAAAAGCCGACGATACATATAAGTTCACGCTGGAAGCAAATGGAAAAGAATATGATCTTCCTCATGAGGATGATCTGTATGCAAAACTGGATGAACTTGGACTGGATCGCGTAGATATCGGTATGAGACCACAAAATCTTACTTATTCATTTGAGCCGAAGGAAGGCTATATGAAGTGTAGCGTTTACAGTTACGAAAGTATCGGTAACAAAGCCGTTATCGTAGCTGACGTAGAAGACGGACTGCAGCTTCGTATGATCGCACCGAACGGACTGACAGTTAAGATTGACCAGGATATATATGTAGATATGAAGTTAGATCATGCTATGTTCTTTGACGCAGAGACTCAGGAATATTTGACAAGATACAGAGAAGCGGCTGTGAAAGCGTTAGCAGCAGAACAGGAGGGATAAGAGTATGGCAGGATTAACTATCAAACATCTTTATAAACGTTATGACAATCAGGGTAAGAAGAAAAAAGGTGCAAAACCAAATGATTATGCGGTAAAAGATCTGAATCTTGTCGCTGAGCAGGGTGAATTTATCGCTTTCCTCGGACCTTCCGGATGTGGTAAGACAACAACGCTTCGTATGACAGCCGGTCTGGAGGACATCACAAAAGGAGAGATATACATCGGAGACACACTTGTAAATGATCTTCATCCGAAGGACAGACATATCGGTCTGGCGTTCGAAGATTATGCGATGTATCCGCCTCTTACCGTATATGATAATATTGCTTTCAACTTAAAAGCAAAAGGTGTAGACAAAGCAGAGATCGACAAACGTGTCCGTGAGATCGCACCACTCATGCAGTGTGATGACCTGCTTGACAAAATGCCGGTTAAATTATCCGGTGGACAGAAACAGCGTGTAAATATTGCTCGTGCAATTATCCGTCGTCCGGAACTGCTGCTCATGGATGAGCCACTTTCCCACTTGGATGGTAAAGCACGTCAGGCAATGCGTACAGAGATCAAACGTCTGATCAATGATATCAAATGTACAACGGTTTATGTAACACATGACCAGTTAGAGGCGATGTCGCTGGCAGATAAGATAGCGATCATCAACTTTGGTGTCCTTCAGCAGTATGGAACACCGGCAGAAGTATATGATGATCCGGTAAATGAATTCGTTGCATCCTTTATCGGTGAGCCTCCGATGAACATTTTGGAGACAACGATTGTTGGAGACGGGGAGCACTTCTTCTTCACATTCGAAGACAGTAACCTGAAGATCCAGGTTCCGGAACGTTACTACAATGTAGTAAGCAATGGATTCAAATGTAAAATGGGTGTTCGTCCTATGGACGTTATGATCGGAGGAGAGCACTCCAAAGGAACACCGGAAGAGGTTGCAACATTTGAGAACCTCGGTGACGAGAGAAGAATTGGTATCCGTGTAGGAAAATCGCTTCTGATGATTATCACGGATGATGAGACAAGATATAAAGCCGGAGATATTATCAAACTGGAAGTTCGTGGAGAAAAAACACACTTGTTTGATATTGAGACCGGAGATCGTATCCGTGAATAGTTAGATATTATAATGCCAGGGACAAGAGAAAAGAGTTTCGTAGCTTTTAGGACTTTTGTGCCTGGCGTTATGTATAAATAGCAAAGTATACAAAAAGACTGCGCAGGGCAGATCTTTTTGATATAAGTGTATGTTTCAAGTATAGGAGGGAAAAAATATGAGCAATTTACCAGAGAAAATGAAAGCAATCGTTGCGTATGCACCTGGAGACTACAGATTTGAGATGGTGGACACACCAAGAGCCGGTGAGGGCGAGATGATCTTAAAAGTAGAAGCATGTGGTATCTGCGCAGGTGATACGAAAGCGTATGCAGGAGCTGCCAGCTTCTGGGGATTTGACGGACAGCCGAAGTACATCAAAGAACCGATGATCCCGGGACATGAGTTCGTTGGTAAAGTTGTAGAGATCGGACCAAACGTAAAAGGAAACTGGAAATTAGGCGACCGTATCTGTCCGGAACAGATCGTTCCTTGCGGAGAGTGTATGTTCTGTAAGACAGGCCGTCATTGGATGTGTGAGAAACATGATCTGTTCGGATTCCAGAAGAACGTAAATGGTGGTATGGCTGAGTATGTAAAATTGACAAAAGAAGCTCTTCCATATTTCGTACCGGCAGATATGCCGATCGAGCAGGCAGCGTTGATCGAGCCATATGCATGCTCTTTCCACTGCGTAGACCGTGCACAGGTTAAGACAACCGACGTTGTTGTACAGTCTGGTGTAGGAACACTCGGACTTGGTATGGTAGGTGCACTCCGTCAGGCAAATCCGAAGCTCCTCATCGTACTGGATATGAATGATGCACGTCTTGAGAAAGCAAAAGAGTTCGGAGCTGACCTGGTTATGAACCCTGGAAAAGAAGATGTTGTTGCAAAGATCAAAGAACTGACAGGTGGATACGGATGCGATATTTACATCGAAGCAAGCGGACATCCGTCCAGCGTACAGCAGGGGCTGGACTGCATCCGTAAGATGGGAAGATTCGTAGAGTTCTCTGTATTCGGACAGCCGGTAACCGTAGATTGGAGTATTATTTCTGACCGTAAAGAATTAGACCTTCTCGGTGTACACTTAAGCCCGTTCTGCTATGACACAGTCATTGAATGGATCGGCAACGGCAAACTGCCGACAGACGGCGTCGTAACACACAAATTCCCACTGGAGAAATGGGAAGAAGGATTCCACATCGCGAAGACAGGCGAGAACGGAGCACTGAAGGTTGTGCTCGTGCCAGAGATGGAGGCTTAGTGATACCACGCAGCACGGAACAATCCGTGGGTATCACGTAATAGTATAGAGCATTATTATAGAAATGACATAGGAGATTCAGGAGGAAAATAGATATGCAGCGGATTATGAACAACCCGGACAATATCGTAGATGAGATGCTTAAAGGTTTTCTGAAAGCACATTCCGATATTGTAGAGAGCACAGAGAACGGAAGAGTTGTAAAAGCAAAAGACATCCCGGAAGGAAAAGTCGGAGTCGTAACCGGAGGAGGATCCGGACACAAACCGGCATTTGTCGGATATGTTGGAAAAAATATGTGTGACGCAGCAGCGGTCGGAGAGATCTGCTCTTCACCGACAGCAGCCGCATTCCTGGATGCATGCAAAGTAGCAGACCAGGGAAAAGGTGTTGCATGCTTATACGGAAACTATTCCGGAGATAACATGAATGTAAAGATGGCAGTGAAGATGGCAAAGAAAGCCGGAATTACAGTCAAAACGGTTGTAGCAAACGATGACGTAGCATCCGCACCGAAGGATCAGAGAGAGAAGAGACGAGGTGTGGCAGGCGAAGTGCTGATGTGGAAAGTCGGCGGAGCAAAAGCTGCAAAAGGCGGCGATCTGGACGAAGTTATCGCAGCTGCGCAGAAAGCCATTGACAATACAAGATCCGTAGGAATCGGTCTGACACCGTGTACCCTTCCGGCAGTCGGACATCCGAACTTCGAGATCAAAGAAGGAACGATGGAGGTCGGAATCGGACATCACGGAGAGCCGGGAATCGAAGTATGCCCGTTAGAGTCAGCCAATGAGATGGCAAAACGTATGGTAGACGTTGTCGTACCGGATTATCCGTTCGTAGAAGGGGACGAAGTTGTCGTACTCGTATCCGGACTCGGAGCAACACCGGTGATGGAACTGTATGTGCTGTATGATGAGATCGACAGACTCCTTACAGAAAAAGGAATCAAGACACATAAGGCATATGTAGGCAACTATTTCACATCCCTGGAAATGATGGGAGCAACCTTAACGGTCATGAAACTGGATGATGAATTAAAAGAGCTCATAGATATGCCGGCATACTCTATGGGACTGAAACAGGATTAGGAGGCTTTGTAAAATGGGAGCATTTAAAAACGCAGCAGGAAAACCGGTGCTGATGCGCATGGTAAAAGGAATCCAGGATAACAAAGCATATCTTGGGGAAGTAGACGGACTGATCGGAGACGGCGATCACGGAATGAACATGAACAAAGGATTCTCTGTATTTGAAGAGAGATTCAAAGATGAAGATATCAGTTTCTCCGAAGGACTGGACGAACTGGGAATGATCCTGTTAAATGAGATCGGAGGATCTATGGGACCGATCTATGGAACAATCTTCATGGACATGGCAGAAGCAGGAGAAGATCTGGATGAGATCACAGCGGCAGATCTTGGAACAATGCTGGAAGCAGGTCTTAACGGGCTGTACGGGATCGTAGATGCGAAAGTCGGAGACAAGACATTAGTAGATACACTGGCGCCATCCGTGGACGTAATGAAAGCAGCCGGAGCAGAAGGAAAAGATTTCAAAGAAGCACTGGCAGAGATGAAGAAAGCTGCAGAAGCAGGACGCGATTCTACCAAGGACATGGTAGCAAAATTCGGACGTTCCAGCCGTCTGGGCGAGAGATCCAGAGGCGTGCTGGATGCAGGAGCAACCTCCTGCTGTATCATCCTCAGCGCAATGGCGGACGGAATCAGCGAACTATTATAAAACAGGGATAAGAGAACATATCACAAATCCTTTTATAGCATGGATTTCGAGAGAAAAGTAAGAAAAATAAAGATAAAATCTCCGGGAAGGAAAGAGTCCCGGAGGTTTTTTTATGATGAAGTAAAATGGCTGGACTTTTCATAAAACTACTCCTACGTAAGCACAGTGTGTTTTCAGGCTTTTGCCCCTGGCATCGTAATAAAATATTAAGAATTTTGCAATGAAAATATTAACAATTAAGGAATATGCTTTCCATGTAAAGCAAATATACAGACGCGATGACAAGAATGGAGGAGAACAACATGAGGAAAGCATTAAGAAAGTATCTGTTTGTCGCAGCAATTTGCCTGTGCACGGCACTGACAATGGCTCCGGTGCATGCGAAGGCAGCCGGTAAAGTGAAGAATCCGGCGATTGTCAGACTGAAACCGGGGAAAACTTATACAAAATATGATATTACCGGGGATAAAAAGAAAGATAAGATCAAGATTACACTCGGAAAACGTGATGAAAGTGACTTTATCAAGCGGATCACAGTATCTGTCAACGGAAAGAAAATTGTGAAAAAAGGAATCGGTTCTTTCTATTATAAGACCAGCCTCGTAACACTGAAAAACGGAAAAGTATATCTCTGGGTGAAGAGTTCTTCAGAAGATGCAGATGATACATGGGGATGCCTGTATCAATATCGCAAAGGCAAACTGGAAAAGAAACTGAAATTTGATGGATATGTAAAGAAATATTACTATCATCTGAGTACGGATGTAGTTAAAGTTTCCGGCAACACGCTTACTGTAAAGCAGAGCAATATGACGAGCCCGCTTGGTGAGGCTGTTTATAAATATGATTACAAATATGAGAATGGAAAATTCCATATCGTATCAAGAACTGCTGCTATCGTAAAAGCATCCTATTCTTATCGCACGAAGAGCAGCTGGGGCACATTGAAAAATAATAAAATGCTTTATACCAGTCCATCCACAAGTAAATCAACCGGTGTTGCTGTGACTGCGGGAACAAAAGCAAAAGCAACAAATATTTATATGTGCGATAAATTTATAAGCGTAAAGATTAAGACTGCTGACGGTAAAACCGGATGGTTAAAATGCAGCAAGAAATTTGACGAAAGCAAATTGCTCTTTAAAGAGTGCTTTTATGCGGGATAGATAGTAAGAGTTAGTTGAAAAAATATATAAATGGGGACGGGGCTTTTTTAGAAAAGCCCCGTCCCCATTTAACGGTAATTGCACTTTTGTCGCTGAAAAATCGGAACAGAAAAGCGAATATATGACTGGTAGTATCTTGTGTGATCTGCAAGTCAATGCTATCATCAAAGTATCAATTGTTGCAGGAAAACATAGAAGAAAAGGAGGAGCTTATGAGAAAATGGAAAAAGGCAGCAGTAGCTGCAATGGTATGCCTGACAGGAGTTTTATTTATGTCGCCGATGAAAGCAGAAGCAAAGAATCCGTCCATGGTGGAATTGAAAGCAGGAAAGACTTACAAAAGTTATGATATCACCGGTGATAAAAAGAAAGATACAGTGAAGATCAGTATTCCAAAAGACCAGTATGACAGATACGGGACTGTAAAGATTACGGTGAACAAGAAAACGACAAAGATTACAAGAACATGGACTTCCTATGCGATCCACACAAGACTGATAACATTAAAGAACGGAAAAGCATATCTCTGGATACAGGGCGAGACAGATAACGAAGACGATCCGTGGGAATGTATTTACCAGTATAAAAAAGGAAGATTTGCAAAAGTCGTTGATTTCTCAAAGACATCTTACAATTATACGAACCATCATCATACGGATATCCTGAAAGTGTCAGGCAACACGATCAGCACAAAACAGTATATTATGTCCACAGCGATGGCTGGTGTTGAGTACAAAGTAAATTATACTTATAAAAAAGGCGCATTAAAGAAGACATCTTCCGCATATGAGATTACAAGTTCCAGTTACACTTATCGTGCAAATGGAAAATACGGAACGATGAAGAATACGAAAGCATTATACAACAGTGTTTCCTGTAAGAAGAAAGTAGCTACTGTAAAAGCCGGAACAAAAGCAAAAGCAGTGAAGATTTATATGACAGGCAAAGCATTTAACATTAAGATTAAAACAGCAAACGGAAAAACAGGCTGGGTGAAAGGCTCAAGAAAATTTAGCGACAAATCGTTACTTTTCAAAGAGTGCTTTTACGCAGGATAAAACCTTTGTAGAAAGAAAAAAGCGAGAGCGAAAGCCATGTACAAAAGGTTTGGATACAGAGAGGCAGACATTGTGCCATGTGAATTTAACGGGATTCCGGGGGTACAGCTTGTACTTCTGGAAAAGAGATTATAATTGTAAAGATAAGCGTTGTTATGATATAATAGGGAAAGCAGTGAAACGAGCAAACAATATATTCTTATGAAATATAAGGAGGGAGAAACCGGTGAATTATTCACACGAGATTATTATGCCAAATGACGATATCCCTTTTAAAATGTTTGTTTTCGAGGGACGACGCGGTAATTACTCGAGAGAGAAGCACTGGCATCGTTCTGTCGAAATCTTTGCTTTGTTCGAAGGAGAGATTGAATTTTACGTGAATGAGATTAAGTATTCCCTGAATCCGGGAGAATTCATGTTGGTCAACTCCAATGAGATCCATTCGATCCACTCTCCGAAAGAGAATTTTACTGTAGTGCTTCAGATTCCGCTGACAACGTTTGAACGATATTATACGGATGAGAAGTTTATTTATTTTACACACAGCAGAAGGATACATGATGAGGAATTCATGCAGGTGATCCGGGACATGTACGATGCTTATGAGAAGAAAGAGATCGGATATGATCTGAAAGTACAGAGTTATTTTTACGAGCTGATCTATCTGCTTGTGAGTAAGTACAGAGAAGTATCTGTGGACAGTGAAATGATACAAAGCAACAAAAAACTGAACAAGTTATCGGCGATAACGGCATACATGAAGGAAAACTACACGAAGGATTTATCGCTTGAAAGCCTGGCACAGACTTTTGGATATTCCTCAACCTATCTGTCGAGGATGTTTCAAAAATATGCGAAGACGAATTATAAGAATTATCTCGATGACATACGTCTGGAGCATGCATATAAGGATCTGGTCAACAGCGATATGCCTATCGGAATGATCGCGAGTCAGAACGGATTCCCAAACAGTAAGGCATTTACAAAGGTATTTCAGAAAAAATACAATAAATTGCCTAGTGAATTCAGGAAAGAATTATAGGACAGAGCGCAGTAACAATATTTGTTACTGCGCTCTGTTTCTGTTTTTGCGGGGGAAATAGGAAGAAAATAAAAAAGTTCACAGGACAAAGTGCTCAAATTGCAAGAAGGACAAAAATTTGCCATGAACGGTTAAGTATTTGGTCGAAAGATCGTTAAAAAATTGCTATAATAACCTTGTGTTTTAGGAGGAATTATTATGAAAATTCAACAAGTAGAAGACAAAGCGTTTTCGACATATGGACGAGTACTGGAAGGGTATGCGTTGTCACCGCTTTTAAAAGCCATGGAACATACACCGCTTCCTAAAGGGGAAGTGATCTATGTTCCGGGGATGGAAGAACTGGAAGATCTTCCTGTTGCAAAGGCTTTTAAAGACCGTGCGTTTGGAGGACTGCCGATCCAGGTGGGATTCTGCAACGGGTTCAATACTTATCTGAACGCGGTAGAGTATCACAGAAGTTCGGAAATCAATGTAGCAGTGACAGATATGATTCTCCTCGTAGGAAGACAGCAGGATATTACAGAAGAGTATACTTACGATACAGATCAGATCGAAGCATTCTTTGTTCCGGCAGGAACAGCCGTAGAGATGTATGCAACAACGCTGCATTATGCACCATGTATGACGAATGAGAAAGGGTTCCGCTGTGTTGTGATCCTGCCAAAGGGAACAAACACAGACGTAGAGATACCGGCGGATGCCAAGGGAGAAGCAAGACTTCTCACAGCGAGAAACAAGTGGCTCATCGCACATGAGGATGCAAAGATTGAAGGCGCCTTTTGCGGGCTGAAAGGCGAGAATGTGTCGGTTTAATGCCGGCGGCGTTACGAGTGTAACGGATTTATAAAACAAAAGATTTACAAAACATGTATTATGAAAAACAACATTTTTGAAGGAGGAATTGGTATTATGAACAACATGCCAGAAGTAAAACTTGGAATTGTAGCAGTAAGCCGTGACTGTTTCCCGGAGAGCTTATCTGTAAACAGAAGAAAGGCACTGATCGATGCCTACACAAAGAAATACGGAGCAGATATTCTTCGTTTATGGGCAGCTAGTGTAGACTATCAGGCAGATTGCAGTATGTCTGATGAGATTATGAAACAGGTAAGTGAAAACTATCGTAAAGTACGTAATACATTTAGATTCCTGCTAGCAAACATCAATCCTGAAACAGATTTTACAAAAGAAGATTTAGTAGATGTAAAAGAGTTAAGTTTATTAGATAAATATATGCTGATTCGTTTATATGAAGTAAATGAAAAAGCTAAAAAAGCATATAAAGAATATCGTTTTGCAGATGTTACAAGTATGCTTACAAACTTGATGACGAATGAATTTTCTTCTTATTATCTAGATTATACAAAAGATATTTTGTATATTGAAAAGAAAGATGATGTAAAACGTCGTCAGGTACAAACTGTTCTATATCATGCTTTAAATGTACTTGTCCGTTTATGGGCTCCAATTCTTGTTCACACTTGTGAAGAAGTAAATGATTTCTTCCACGCAGAAGATGAAAGTATTCACTTGGGAAGCTTCTTGGAATCTATTGATGTTGAGGAAAATGAAGAAATTAAAGCTGAGATGGAAAAATTAATGGCAGTACGTAGCGATGTCTTTAAGGCTTTGGAAGAAGCACGTGCGGATAAAATCATAGGAAAATCATTGGAAGCTTATGTGAAAGTGCATGTGAATGAAGAGCTATCTACTTTAATTAATAAGTATTGTGGTGCTCACTTTAACCAATGGCTAATTGTCTCTAAAGCTGAACTTTGCAATGAAGAATTAAAAACATATGATGTATGTCAGGTAAGTGTAGAAAAATGTAATGGTCATGTATGCCCACGCTGCTGGAATATCACAGACTCTACAGCAGAAGATGGATTGTGTGAACGTTGTGCATCTGTATTAAAATAAAGTATAAAAACAGTGAATAAAATAGATATTCACTGTTTTTAACATTCTCTCATATAAAAATTGAATATTTTTAAAAATTAAAGTACAATAGCTACGATAGAAAGAGGGAAGTTTATGAAAATAACATCTTTAACAAATGCCAAAGTAAAACAATGGTCAAAATATAAAGAAAAGAAATATAGGGAAATTGATAAAAAGTTTTTAATTGAAGGAGAAC
>ENA-OPXH01001132-OPXH01001132.1-human-gut-metagenome-genome-assembly--contig:-NODE-1132-length-19723-cov-2.185530_pt1 | contig 19723 bp, 16 predicted proteins | sample MGYA00241521_ERZ502034 | MGnify/ENA primary metagenome ERZ502034 (study PRJEB25962, sample SAMEA2042103) | human gut metagenome | biome: human gut; feature: human-associated habitat; material: faeces... | reverse complement strand
ACATAGCTCGATACGCGCTGAGTGATATCATCATTTTGAAACATTTCTACTCATTTTAATTCAAAATACGTTATTTTTTCCCTTATCAAGCCTACACTCTAAACCCTTCTCGTTGTTGAGAACATCTCAATAATTTCACACTACTACTATATATAAACAACACCTGAACAACTACTTCCTTAGACAGGAATGGATAATTGAGGAATCATAGAAATGTTTCCGATTTAAAATCATCGTCTCTTAATTATAGCTAGCTCCACTTATTTTCTTCAAAGTACAACATATGATCTATCGTCTTATGCTATACCGTAAACTCACGCATAAACACTTCTACTAAAAAATTATCTTTCAATATGAATACATGAGCCATTAATATGCTTTGACTATCCTTCTTTTCCTGAATCAAATAAGTTTCATCTTCGTTGATGTCTGATGTATCAGTAAGATTTTTATTATTCTTAAACGCTCGTATAGCAAATATGCTAAGTGCGTTTTATGGCTCACCATTTGTGTTTACATCAGTATCTTCCACAAGCTACAATAGCGAAATCCATAACAGTCAAAAACATACAGGATGCTAATTTTTCATACTAGTTTTCTGCTTACCATTAACAAAATAATATTATTTTTTTATTAACTATCCGCTTGTGCCCTGTAAGACTGTTCTATAATTTCCATAATCTGTTCTAGTTCGTCATAATTCTCCATAAACAGTTCAACATCTCCATTTCCCCAACGTCCTAATCCAGTAATATCTTTGCATATACTATTAGGATCGTTAATTTCACTAAACTTCATGTTTACAGAAATACGTAATCTCTGTTTTTGAAAAACAATGTCGACAAAATTCGTATCCAATTTATATGCAACGTATAACTTCTTATATTCTTTCTTTACTGCTGGAGACAAATTCATGATACGTTTATCCAAAGCACTAAACAAAATTCTTGTAAAGGCATTTACATCATATGTTTCCAATGAATATTTCATCGTTGTTTTCTCTCTCGATTGATATGGCAAAAGTTCTTCAGTTGTTAAATTCGGGTAAGGCCATATAGATTGAGCTATTTTTACAAGATTATTTGCTCTCTCTTGAATATGTTGTTCATTCCACTCATTCAACAAAATCACATATTTATTAAGTCTCAGTGCGCTTTCTTTGAATCCTCCGGGCATATTCATTTTTTCTATAAACGATTTATCGCTCATCTCAGAGTTATATGCAGTCAAAGTAAGGTTTCCGATTGTATGTAAATACTTTTTCTGAATTCTCTGCCAGTCATCACCAAGATCTTTTTGCCATTCTAGTGAAAGATTTTTATTCTGTGGCATAATATGCTCAATCGTATAATTTTCTATAATAATAGGAGCTTTATTTCCAAAATTTTCTAAGCGACTAAGGATATAATTTCTAGCACGCATGTTATAAATATCACGATTTATGAAGGCTTCTTCAAACTTATCATCATCCGGAAACACTTTATACGTATCTTGCAATATAAAGAAAGCTTTAATAGAATTCAAATAATCATCCTGTTTAATATAATTCTTCATTGTTGCAAAAGTTTTATTCATCGAATTTGTCGGTATCTCACAAATTGCACGTCTTAAAACATAACTAATGCACAGCTTTAATATTTCCTTTAATTCATCCCTTGTTATTAGGCCATAAATGTAATCCTGATGAATTCTCAGTAAGAATGGATAGGATACTTCCATTCTTAAATCGATAATATCCCCATATAATTTTTTTAAATCTGCATCAGAACTTCTCTTGAATACAATATTTGTATAGTATTTTGCATAATTCAGTAAATCATGACAAATCTCCCTGATAGATCTAAATTCACAGTTCAAATGATACAATTTAAACTCTTCATATACGCGTCCTTGTTTTGGAATACGAGAAAGTTTCATCGTTAAGTAATGACGGAAAAAAGCATCCATTACTATTCCTTGTGTTTCATAAACAAACAATTGTTCCATAGGGCGCCAAAGATGCTCATACACATAGGTTTGCTCTGATGGCTCTAATCCCATCAAAACATAGTTGCGAATTAAATCAGATTCAGAAAGTTCCTTACCAGTAGAATTCAGACTTTCAAAAATTGCCTGTGCATCATCAATCGTTCGATCCAATGTAATATTAACAATCTGCAGCTTTCCAATAGACTCGTATACCTCAGCTGGTTGGATCTCGTTTTCAGCTAACCTATCAGCAAAAAATTTGTAATTTTCAATCAATCTGGAGCGAGTATCTTCTGCAATTGGTTTTTCCTCAACAAGATTTATAAGAATATCCCTATCTGTTTCTGTCAATAACAATTTGTATCTTTCATCGCCACTTTCATATTCATTTTTTAAAAGCATATTATCTTTTGTTACTTGGTCTTGGCTTTCATACATCTTAGCTTGTCTAATTGCTTCTTCAATATCACTATCAGACATTTTAGAAGAGCCTTCAATCGTCATACTTTGACTGTTTCCAGAGGCAAGGTCTTTGGCAGAAACATGAACGATTCCGTTACTATCAATATCAAAAGTAACTTCGATTTGTGGAACACCGCGCATCGCACGTTTGATTTTTTTAAGTTTAAATTTTCCTAAAGATTGATTATCTTTTGCGAGGGGTCTTTCACCTTGTAAAACATTGATTTCTACTTGTGTTTGAAAGTTGGCTGATGTCGTAAAGACTTGACTATGACTGGTTGGAACCGTTGTATTTCTTGGAATTAAAGGTGTAGCGACACCACCAACTGTTTCAATAGAAAGCGTTAAAGGAGTGACATCTAATAAAAGAACATCATTCTCTTCACCATATAAAACCATTTCACCACTTAATTTTCCAGCTTGAATCGCAGCACCCAAAGCCACACATTCATCTGGATTTAATGATTTACTTGGTTCCATGTTCGTAATTTCTTTTACTTTTTCTTGAACCGCTAAAATACGAGAGGATCCACCAACTAAGATAATTTTATTGAGATCCTGTGGTGTAAGTCTGGCATCATTTAAAGCTGTTTGCATTGGTAAAACAAGACGGTCAATAAGTCCTTTTGTAAGTTCATTGAATTTTTGTCTTGTAAGTGTGATTTCTAAGTTTTTAGGTCCGTTTGTATCTTGATAAATAAAAGGCAAATTAATGAGGGTACTTGATTGACTTGAAAGTTCGATTTTAGCTTGTTCACTGGCTTCTAAAACGCGACTATAAGCGACGGTATCTTTTCTTAAATCAATACCTTCTTGTTTTAAAAAGCTTTCTAAAATAAAATCACAGATAGCTTTATTAAAATCATCCCCACCTAAATGATTATCACCAGCTGTTGATAAAACTTCGATTACACCACTACCAATTTCAATAATCGAAACATCAAAAGTTCCACCACCTAAATCAAAAACCATCACTTTTTGCCCATAAGCATTTTCAAGCCCATAAGCCAGTGCTGCAGCGGTTGGTTCATTAATGATTCTTAAAACTTCTAATCCCGCAATTTTTCCAGCATCTTTTGTTGCTTGCCTTTGGGCATCATTAAAATATGCTGGAACAGTAATAACCGCTTGGTTGATTTCTTCTTGTAAGTAAGCTTCGGCATCATTTTTTAATTTTTGTAAGATCATTGAAGAAATAAGCTGTGGAGAAAGTTGTTTTCCATCAATTTCTACATGATAATTTTGTCCCATTTCTCTTTTAATAGATGAAATCGTACGTTTTGGATTCATTGATTGTTGACGTTTAGCCAGTTCTCCAACAAGTTTCTTTCCATCTTTATCAAAAGCAACAATACTTGGTGTTGTCTTTTGGTTTTCTTTATTTTCAATAATTTTAGCTTTTCCATTTTCATAAAAAGCCATACAACTATTTGTTGTTCCTAAGTCAATTCCAATAACCTTTGCCATAATTTTCTCCTTCTAACAACATAAAATAGGGTAATGATATCCTCCACCACAACAACATGACATCATACAATTTAAAAGCATAATCGAATAACAACAATTCATCATACTTGCTGGATTACCGTATTGTTGACTGGTTTGACGATATTGTCTTGTATTTCCTTGTAATTGATTTAATAATAAAATATATTGCATATTCATGGGTTCCATTTGAACAGCTGTTTGAGCATATTCCTGTGCACGAATATTATTTCCTAAACTATTTTCAGCTAAAGCAGCTAAATAAAACCACATACCTGTTTTATTTTGAATTTGATTTAAAACATTTAAAGCTTCTTGATAACGTCCACCTTGAATAAAACCACTAGCTTCTTGATAAGCTTCTTGGTCATTTCCATGATACTGATAGCCGCCGGTTGTTTGACTACCATAACTTTGTTGTCTAAAACCTTTTTTTCTTTCATCCATAATAGTTTTATATGCATTTTGGACTTCTTTAAATTTTTCAGTGTATTCTGCTTGATGAGGGTTTCCAATATTAGCGTCAGGATGATATTTTTTAGAAAGTGTACGATAAGCCTTTTTGACTTCATCATCACTGGCACTAGGGGAAATTCCTAGTATTTGATAAGGATTCATGATTTTTCCTCCATTCTTTTCTTTTTAATCAGTTCAAATTTTGTCCAAATACCACTATAGATAATATTTCGTAAAAGTTCAACATTTTCAATCAAAGGAAGCTTTTCAAAATAAAAACTGCTTCTAGAAATCATCATTTCTAAAATATTAAAACAATATTCTTGAAAGTGTTCTTCTTTAAATTTATTTTTAAAAGGATTATAAGTTTGTTTTTTGATATCTTCTTCTACATCTTCAAAAGCATCAATCAAATAAATAAATTTTCCTAAATAAAATCCCATTTGATAAAGATCATCTTTAAAAACATCTTCTTGATAAACACAAATACTTGCCATGATATGACCAAAATGACCAGCAACTTCATCTAAATCTAAACAATGTGATTTTTCTAGATAATGAATTTGGTCTAAATGTTCTTTAATTTTTTCTACTTTATCAGGATATTTCTTTTTAATTCTATTAAATTCTTTTTTTAAAAGTTGTTTAAAAGTTTTACTTTTTAAAGAATTTTCATCTAAAACATCGTCTTCTAATTTATAGTACGTTAAAACAATATTCATATCACTGACATAATCCATATATTGATTAGTACGTACACTCTTTTTATGAAAAGGATGTAATGGGCAACGAATTAAATATTGTTTATCTGTCGGTTCATACAGACTAGAAAGCAAAATTCCTACAAAGTTTAAATCATAATTTAAAGTCAATTGACCACGGCGACCATGATTTTGTTTTAAAGATTGACATAAACCACAATAATATTCTTGATATTTATCAAAATCTTTAATTTTTAATTCTGGTTTATTAATAACGACATAGCCAAACATAATTAAGTTCTCTTTTCAAATTTTTGATGACAACTTGGACAAGTCACAATAATTTTTCCTTTTCCTTTAGGAAGTCTTACCATTTGTTTACAAGAGGGACAACGGTAGTATTTATGACTACGATCGGAAAATCTTTTCTTTTGAAGATTAAAAAATTGTTGAACAGGTTTAATTGCTTTTAAGTATTTTTCATTTTCTTGATAACGTTTATATGTTTGTCTAGAAAACATACGATAGATAACTAAAAGCCAAATAAGATATCCAAGTGACATAATGATTCTATTATTAAAGAATATATTAAGGATAAATAAAGCGATGACAAAAAATAATGCATGATTATTTAAAGTATCTATTCCATATCTTCCTTGCATGAATTGAATTAATTTTTCTTTCATAAACATCTCTCCTTACATTGATGAGGTGATTATATGCTTGAATTATGTATTGAACATGAACTCTAAAAAATACGATAAATTGAAAGTCTTTGACATCTTCTTACAAGATAGGGCATAGCTTGTAAAAATATTTTTAATAATTATTTAAAAAGGCAATCAATCGACATGATTTGTATTTTTTTCTTTTTATTGTAGAGATGGAAAGGAGAAAAAAATGAAAAAATTAATATGTCTTTTAACAGTTTTTGTAAGTTTATTTTTTATGCAAGTTCCTGTTAAAGCAAGTGACATCAATTGGGATATTTCTAAATCAAAAACAGCCACACAACTTGATGAAAATTATCGAAGCCAGGTGACACTTTCGCTTCCTGCTAAAAGTGAAAAACTTGTTTCAGATGTTGTTTTTGTTTTAGATAAATCAACAAGTACACAAATTGAAAATCAAACTTTAGATATGTTGGAAAATTTACAAACACAAATTTCACAAACAAATGCTAAAGTAAAAGTCGGGATTGTTATTTTTAATAAAGAGGCAAATGTTTTTGGATGGTTTGATCTAGAAAATGATTTGGATGATATCAAAAAGGCGATTTTTAAAGAAATAACATCTGGAACGAATTGTCATGCAGGATTATTAGCAGGAAAAGAATTATTGGATCAAGATCAAGAGGTAGCAGCTAAACGTAAGTATATGGTCTTTGTTAGTGATGGTATTACTTATATGTATAATCAAAAAGCAACGGTTACAGCTTGGTCGTTTGAAAACGATGGCATTGTTGCAAGTTGGCCAGGACCTGATAATTGGAATTTAAAATATGGTCAAGAAGATCTTCCTGATTGGGATAATTATTTAACAGATGTAAAAGAAAAATTAGCCATTCAAGGAGATCAGTATGATTATCTTTATGGTGAGGCTCCAACAAATATAATGCCTCTAGAAGAATCTAAAGAAGGGTTAAATTCTGTTGATAAAGCTCTTTATTATACTGTTTCTACTTACCAAGCAATGAAAGATGAAGGATATCATTGTTATTCAATGCTTGCTAATGGATATAGTAATTATCCATGGGCAACATCTTTTATGAATTATTTATCTAAAGGACAAGAAATTTCTTTTAAAGATATTCAAAATGATATTTATTATTTATTGGATCAAGGAACTTATGTAGAAGACTTTATGGGTAAAGGAAAAGACAATTATGGAAATGATTATGATTTTGACTTTATAACAGATACAAAACAATTTTATATGATGGTTGGAAATCACAAATATGTTCCAGAATTCATCGAAGAAAATCATTATGGTTTTAATCATCAAGAAAATGGTTATGCTTATGAATTATTCTATTATCCTGAAGAAAAGGAACATTTTATTTGGAAAATGAATGTACCTGTGAGTCAATTCGAACATGTTCAACTTGTTTATACTTTACAACTTATAAATCCTCAAAAAAAAGCAGGAGAATATGGGGAATACGATGAAGATGGTCATCTTTTTAAAGAAGGATTAAAAACAAATACGCAAGCTATTTTACATCCTATTGATAGTTTTTCTAAAGAATTAGAACCTGAAGAATTTTTGTTCCCAACAGTTTCATACAAAGTAATAGAAACTAATGTTGATGAACCTGAAAAGCCAAGTGAAACAATTAAAACGGAAGTTAAAAAATCAACACCTGTAACGACAACTCCTGTTGCTACGGGAGATGATACAAAACAAGAATTTTGGTATGCATTATTGGGATTATCAATTTCAACACTTCTTCTTTTATTAATAAAACATTACAAGACAAGACGCGAGTAGTCGCGTTTTGTTTTTGTTTGTGGTATGATAGCGTGGGTGATGAAAATGTTAGTGTCAATAACAGATTTAACAAAATATAATGGAGAAAAGTGTATTTTAGATCATATAGAATTACATATAGAAGATAAAGATAAAGTAGGAATCTTAGGAGTTAATGGGACAGGGAAATCCACATTATTAAAAATAATTGCGGGAATAGAAGAATATCAAGGTAAAATAAGTTATCAAAAAGATATCCGTATTAATTATTTACCACAAACGCCACTTTATAATGAAGATGATAGCATTATGGAAACTGTTTATAAACAATTAGATTCTAAAGAAATTCATGATTATGAAATTAAAGCACAGTTAGGTAAGTTTGGTATTATAGATGAAACACAAAAGATTAAAGAACTTTCAGGAGGTCAACTTAAGAGAGTTGCTTTAGCAATTGCTTTAATTAAACCTTGTGATTTACTTATTTTAGATGAACCAACAAACCATTTAGATAATGGGATGATTGAATATTTAGAAAAATTCTTAATTAAATGGTCTAAAGGCTTATTAATGGTGACACATGATCGTTATTTTTTAGAAAGAGTTGTTAATCGTATTATTGAAATAGATCATGGTCAAATTTATAAATATGAAGCGAATTATTCAAAATATCTTGAGCTTAAACAAGTTCGTTTAGAAACACAACTTTCTAGTCAAAGAAAAAGAAAACTTTTTTTAAAAAAAGAATTAGAATGGGTACGTGCTGGTGTACAAGCACGTACAACTAAAAGTAAAGATCGTCTTCAAAGATTTGAAGAATTATCAAAAGTTAAAGATGTAGAAGTCAATGGAAAAGTAGAAATGATTCATACGTTCTCTCGTCTTGGTAAAAAGACAATCGAACTTCATGAAATTTCTAAAAGTTTTGAACAAAAGAAACTCTTTGATGAATTTTCATATATGTTTAAACAACATGATCGTATTGGGATATTAGGAGATAATGGAACAGGGAAATCAACTTTATTAAATATTATTACAGGAAATTTAAAGAGTGATACGGGTTATGTAGAAATTGGCGAGACTGTTCGTTTTGGTTATTTTAAACAAGGATATGATGATCTTCCAATGAATAAGAAGGTCATTGATTATATTCAAGAAATCTCCAATGACTTTAAAGTAGATGGTCAAGGATTATCTGCTAAAGATATGTTAGAAAGATTTTTATTTGATGCTAGGTTACAACATACACCAATTTCTCGACTTTCTGGTGGTGAAAGAAGAAGACTTTATTTGTTGCGTGTATTAATGATGATGCCTAATGTTCTTGTCTTAGATGAACCGACAAATGATTTAGATATTGATACTCTTAATATTTTAGAAGATTATTTAGATGATTTTGAAGGTATTATTATGACTGTTAGTCATGATCGATATTTCTTGGATCGTATTTGTGATGGTTTATTTATCTTACAAAATCAACATTTAAGATATGTTAATGGGGGTTATAGTCAAAATCTTGATACTACAACTAAAGAAGAAAAAGAAAAGAGTCAAGGGGCTTTAGCTTATAAACAAAGTAAACAAAAGAAAATCAAAATGACTTATATGGAAAAGAAAGAATTTGAAGAAATTGAAGATGTCATTATGGATTTAGAAACAAATTTAAGTCAAATTGAAGAAAAGATGAATGGTGTTACTAATTTTAAAGAAATTGATGAACTTTCAAAACAAAGAGATGACTTGCAAAAACAAATTGATGAGAAAAATGAAAGATATCTTTATTTATTAGAATTACAAGAACAAATAGATAATCAATAATTGACTCTTGTATATACATATAGGATAATAGAGACATGAAAAGGAAGGTTTTAAGAAATGAAAAGATTATTAAGTTGTACAAGTAGTGAAATGTTGAAAATGGATGGACAAGAATTAAAACAAGCTATTCTTGCTAGTGAAGGAAGAACTGTGATGACAGAAACAGTTGTTGCGATTGAACCTTTATTAGGAGATCTTACAAATGCTGAACTTGCTGTTTCATTTGGAAGTGACATGGTTTTATTAAATTGTTTTGATTGTAATAACCCAGAAATCAAAGGGTTACCAGAATGTGATAATCCTGTAGAAAAATTAAAAGAAATCGTTGGTCGTCCAATTGGATGTAATCTAGAACCAGTTGATTTAGAAGCTGAATTAATGGAAGAAAGACGTGTGATTTCTACAGGTAGACAAGCAAGAAAAGAAACTTATATTAAAGCTCAAGAATTAGGTTTTAACTTTATTTGTTTAACAGGAAATCCAGGAGTTGGAGTTTCAAATCATTCAATTTGCGAAGCAATCAAAGAAGCTAAAAAATATTTTAAAGGATTAATTATTGCAGGGAAAATGCATGCTGCAGGAATTGATGAACCAATCGTTGATATGGAAAGTATTAAAGAGTTCATTGAAGCAGGGGCAGATGTTATTTTAATGCCAGCAGTTAATACAGTTCCAGGTTTATCTGAACAAGAAGTGACAGAAGCTTGTCGTTATATTAAAGCTCATGGGGCTTTATCATTAAGTGCGATTGGTACAAGCCAAGAAGGTGCAGATGAAGGAACAATTCGTGAAATTGCTTTATTAAATAAAAGATGTGGAATTGATATTCAACATATTGGAGATGCAGGATTCTGTGGTATTGCCTTACCTGAAAATATTATGGCATTATCAATTGCGATTCGTGGTAAAAGACATACTTATCATAAAATTGCTTCATCAATTAATAGATAGAATGTCATTTATGTTTGAAAGATGTCATTTAAGTTATAAATAATGAAAGAACGATAGATTTATGATACATTAATCATAGATCAATTGTTTTTATATGGAGGTTATTATGAAAAAGGCTCTTATTATTGTATTTATAATGTATTTATTAGGGATGATTTTTTTATCAGGAAGTATTGGTGTTTTTTTTGAACCGGTTGAAGTTTTTAATAAAGCTATTGTTGTAGCTATTTTAATTATTGCTTTTATTATTTGTTGTCTTTATAGAAAGAATAAGAAAAGAAGATAAGATGGAGAGTGTTAATTGCACTCTCTTTTATGTTATAATGGATAAGGTGATAAACATGAAACATATCTTTATATTAAAACCAGATACTTCTAAAAGTTTGATTAATTGTATAGTAACAATGATGCAAGGAAAACGTTATGAATTACGCTATACCAAAGATTTAGATGATGCAAGAAAGATAGCCTTATCTTATCAAGATGAAAAGGAAGTTTGTCGTTTATATGCGATAGGTGGCGATGGTTTTGTTCATAAGGTGGTCAATGGCATGGTAGGATCTTTTCATGAACTCGTTGTCATTCCGCAAGGAACAGGTAATGATTTTGCTAGAAGCATCTACAAAAATTTAGATGCGATAAAGATTTTTAAAGAGTCATTAAATAAGCAAGCCAAAGCAATTGATGTGATTCAATGCAAAGAAGATTTATATTGTATCAATGTCTTTTGTTGTGGTTTAGATGCTGATGTTGGAAATCTAGTGAATACAAATCGTAAGACAACCTTATTTCCAAGAATTATGCAATATAGTTTAACGATTTTAAATAAGATTTTTCATTTAAAATTTTATCCAACCGATATTTATACATATAATAAAGATATTTATCAAGGTAATGTTTTGATTTGTACCTTTTGTAATGGTCATTATTTTGGGGGTGGCTATCAAGCTGGTTATTATTCATCTTTAGAAGATGGTATGATTGATATATCGGTGGTACCAGAAATATCTAAAAAAGAATTACCATATTATTTAAAAGGACTGATCACCAATACATTACATAAAACAAAAAAATTTCAACATTTTAAAGAAGATGATGTTTGGGTCAAAACCAATCAATATGTTAATATTGATGGTGAAAAATATGAACCAGGAACATATCACTTAAAATGTTTACATAAAAAAATTCAATTAGTTTATTAAGGAGATTACTATGGAAATAGATTTAAAAACAGATTCACGTAAAGTAAAACCAGGAGATACTTTTATTGCGATTAGAAATGTTAATCGTGATGGTCATGATTACATTCCTCAAGCTATTAAAAATGGAGCAACGAAAGTCATTGTAGAAGAAGGAAACTATGATGTTGAAACTGTTGTTGTTGAAGATACAAGAGCATATTTAAAAGATTATTTGTATGAACATTATTATCCTTATTTCAAAGATATGAAATTAATAGGGGTTACAGGTACAAATGGTAAAACAACGATTGGTTATATGATGTATCAAATGATGACGATGCTTGATATTCCTTGTGCTTATATGGGAACAATTGGTTTTTATTATTGTGGGAACTTTATTAAAATGGTTAATACCACACCTGATGTAGATGTACTTTATGATTATTTTATTAAAGCAAAAGATGCGGGGTGTAAAGTATTAGTGATGGAAGTTTCTTCTCATGCGCTTGCGAAAGATCGAATTCATGGCTTAGAGTTTGATGAAGTGGCTTTTACAAACTTAACACAAGACCATTTAGATTTTCATAAAACATTAGAAAACTATGCGAATGCTAAACAACTCTTATTTAAAAAGACAAGAGGAAATAAAATTGCAGTCATAAATGGAGATGATCCACATGCTTCTCACTTTGAACTGGAAGGAAATCATAACCTTCTTATTTCAGATACAAAAGGGGATGTGTTAATTCAAAATATTGAATTTTCTCATTTAGGGACAACTTTTACTTTTAAATATCAAGAAAAAGAGAATCAAACACATATTCAAATGGTAGGAAGATACAATGTTTATAACTATCTTACAGCGATGCTTTTAATTCATGAATTAGGATATGAAATTGATGCTATTTTAGCCTTAAATACAAAACTCAAAGCACCTAAAGGAAGAATGGAGTTAATCGTTTATGGTACAAATGGTATCTTTGTAGATTATGCCCATACCCCTGATGCCACTTTAAATGTTTTAGAAAGTGCTCAAGAATTTAAAAAAGGAAGAATTATTACGATTATTGGTTGTGGGGGAGATCGTGATACGACAAAACGACCAATCATGGGGGAAATTGCCTGTAAACATAGTGATCATGTCATTATTACAGATGATAATCCACGAACAGAAGACCCTCAAAAAATCATTAATGATATTTTAGTAGGTGTTAGTGGTGATTATGAAGTCATCAATGACCGTCATCTAGCGATTGCTAAAGGAATGAGTTTATTAAAAGAAAACGATATCTTAATGATTTTAGGAAAAGGTCATGAAGATTATCAAATTATTGGAACAGAAAAGATTCATTTTTCTGATCAAGAAGAAGTAGAAAAATATATAAGGGAGCATATACATGACTAAAATTGCATTTTTTGATGTGGATGGAACGATGATCAATGTTCCTCATCAATTATTAAAACCAACAGATAAAACAATTCATGCTTTAAAAGAATTTCAAAAACAAGGAAACTATATTGTTGTAGCGAGTGCAAGAGGGGTTAAACCAGAATGTTTAGACGAAATTCCTTTTGATGGCTTTATTGGTTGTGATGGAGGCTATATTGAATTTCATCAAGAAGTTTTATTAAATAACGTTTTTAGTGTGAAAGATTTAAACTTACAAAATAGTGTTTATGAAGCAACCAATGGTCAATATATTATCAGTGAAAGAGCGACAAGTTATTTCAGTGATGTAGATGGAGAACTCATCAAAAAACATTTAAGGCTTTATAATGGGACAGATAAATTACCTGAAGAGTATAATGATGATTGGCGTTTTCAAGATATTAAAGCCAATACAGTAACAGCGCTTTTCTATAATGCAAAAGACTTACATGAAGCCTTAGATATGTTACCAAAAGAATGGTCCATCAATGCTTATGATACAGGACATATTCGTATGGATGTACATCCTCAAGGTTACACAAAAGGAACAGCGTGTGAGTATTTATATCAAAAATTAAATATTCCAAGAGAAAATACTTATGCTTTTGGTGATGGTGAAAATGATATTGAAATGTTTCATCTTGTAGGAACTTCTGTTGTGATGGGTAATGCGGATGATGAAGTTAAAAAACATGCTTCTACAGTGACTTTAACAGTGGCTGAAGATGGTATTGCAGATTTCTTTGAAAAGGAATGTAATATTAAATGAGAATTAGAAAAATAAATTTTCAAGAAATAAGTTTTGAGTATTGTCCTTATCCTCAGTCAATGTATGATTCCATAAAGAGAATAGGTTTATCTTTTCCTATTAAAGTTAATATTATTGATGGTCAATATTATTGTAAAGACGGGAACAAACGTCTTTCAATTATTCAAGATTTATTAAAAAATGAAGAAGGCTATGAAAGAAGAAGGGCAGTTCCTTATATTATTTATAATGATGGAAGTTCTAGATCTAATGATTGTTGGCGAGATCGCAACATGCATTAGATTTTTTTCATTTTTTGAAAGCATAAAACGAGAATAAATAAGAGGTATATAATAGATGCGAGGAAGTGATTATTTTGTTATTTAGTAATAGAGATTTAAAAAAATTGATAATACCTTTAATTATTGAACAGGTATTAGCATTGACAATTGGGATTTTTGATACGATGATGGTTTCCCAATGTGGACAAAGTGCGGTTTCAGGAGTGAGTATTGTCGATGGGTTAAATGTGTTGATTATCAATATCTTTTCGGCACTAGCTACAGGAGGAGCTGTTGTTTGTTCGCAATATATTGGTAAAAAAGATGAAAAGATGGCTTGCCATAGTGCCAAACAGCTCTTATTTACCATTTTAGGTTTATCGCTTGTTATTATGGTTTTATGTATGATTTTCAATGGGAATTTATTGAATTTGATTTTTGGACATATTGAAAGTGATGTGATGGCTTATGCAAGAACTTATTTTTTCTTTTCAGCCTTATCTTATCCTTTTATTGGTTTATTTAATGGTGGGGCTGCTTTATTTAGATCAATGGGAAATAGTAAAGTGGCTATGACAAATTCATTTTATATGAATATTGGAAATATCGTTTTAAACTACTTCTTTATTTTTATTTTAAATATGTCAGTCAAAGGAGCAGCAATTGCTACTTTACTTTCAAGAATGTTCTGTTCATTTATTATTTTATATATGTTATTAAATAAAGAACATATTGTACATATTGATACGTATTTAAAATATAAGTTTGATTTTTCAACTGTCAAAAGAATCTTAAAAATTGGTATTCCAAATGGTTTAGAAAATGGAATGTTTCAAATGGGGAAAATCCTTGTTCAACGACTTGTTTCAACTTTTGGAACAGCTGCCATTGCAGCACATGCTGTTGCCTTTAGTTTAACGTCTATTGCCGTTGTTCCAGGAATGGCTTTAGGACTTGCTATTTTAACAGTTGTAGGCCAATGTATTGGGGCTAATGATTATCAGCAAGCTAAATATTATACGAAAAAACTGATGATGATGACGTATGCGGGAATCTGGATGATCAATGTGGTGATCGTACTACTGCTTCCGGTGATCCTGCGGGCATACAATCTGTCATATGCTACGGCTGAAATTTTACTTGTTGGGGTTAGATATATTTTAAGATTTTATGCTTTACCACAAGATACTGCTAATTTAGCGGTTTCCATGGTCTCTCTTCACTGCGTTTTTGATTTCTTTGTTTGGCCAATGGCATTTTCTTTTCCAAATGCCTTACGTGCAGCCAATGATGCAACTTTTACAATGATCGTTTCTACATTTTCAATGTGGACTTTCCGTTTTGCTTTAAGCTATGTTTTTGCTTTGTATTTACACATGGGTGTCATTGGTGTTTGGTGGGCTATGATTGTTGACTGGATTTTTAGGTCAATTTGTTTTATGATTAGATATAGATCCAATAAATGGATGAATAGAACATTAGTATAGGGGAATATATATGGAAAAAGTAGAATATTATTTTAGAGAAATTTCAAAGATTCCAAGAGGATCTTACAATGAAAAAGCAATTTGTGATTATGTGGAAAACTTTGCAAAAGAAAGAAATATAAAATATGTAAGGGACAAAATGCATAATATCGTGCTTTTTAAAGAAGCAACAAAAGGCTATGAAGATCATGAAACAGTCATGTTAGAAGGACATATGGATATGGTCTGTGAAAAAAATAATGATAGTGATCATGATTTTTCAAAAGATTCTATTGAACTTATTGAAGAAGATGGTTTTTTACATGCCAATAAAACAACATTAGGAGCGGATGATGGTGTTGGTGTTTGTTATATGCTTGCTTTACTAGATGATGAAAGCTTAAAACATCCAGCTTTAGAATGTGTTTTTACCGTTCAAGAAGAAGTAGGACTTAATGGAGCAATGGGTCTTGATAAAAGTATTTTAAAAGCGAAAAAGATGATTGGACTTGATAGAGGGAAAGAAAAAATTATTACTGTAAGCTGTTCTGGAGGAAGAAGAGCTGTTGTTGAAAAAGGACTTTCTTATCTAAAAAACGAATCACCTTGTTATCAACTTTATGTGGGTGGCTTACAAGGTGGACATTCAGGAGGCGTTATTCATTTAGAAAGAGGAAACGCTAATGTGATTATGACACGTGTCTATTATCATCTTTCTTTAAATAATATTGAATTTTTATTAGGAAGTTTTAAAGGTGGTTTAAAAGATAATGCGATTCCTAGAGAATGTGTCAGTGTCTTTGCTTCAAATGATGATTTTAAAAAAATCAAAGAAGTTGTTTTAAAAGTAGAAAATGATTTAAAAGAAGAATTAAAAGAAAGTGATAAACATATATTTGTTCGTTTAGAAAAAGTAGATTCTTTAAATGAAGTGATTTCAGTTAAAGAAAGCCAAGATATTATTTCAATGATGTATTTAATGCCTAATGGTTTTATGCATAAATCTTTAAAAATGGATCTTACCAATATTTCTTTAAATATGGGTGTAGTGGAAATGAATGAAAAATTCAATATTTATTTTTCAATTCGTTCACCAATGGAATCAGCTAAAGATGAATTATCAAACAAATTGAGTTTAATTGCTTCAATGTTTAAGGCAAAATATGTTTTAGATAATAACTATCCAGGATGGAATTACGATGAAGGTTCAAAACTTAGAAAACAATATGTTGATTTTGTTAAAGAAACAGAAGGAATCACTTTAAAAGAAGAAGGAACACATAGTGGTCTTGAAACAGGTATTTTCAAAGGGGCACTTCAAGATTTAGATATTATTACTTTAGGTCCAGATATGTTTGATATTCATACTCCTGATGAAAGATTAAATATGAATTCATTTTATAAATGTTATCAAAGATTAATTCATTTTTTAGAGAGATTATAAGATGTTAGAACTTATTAAAGTAAAATATGATCAAGATATCAAAAAACAATTAGAAAAAAGATTTATTGCTTTTGACGTAGAAACAACAGGTTTGTCTGCTGTTCATAATGATTTGATCCAGATTGCGGCATCAAAAATGCATAAAGGTAATATTGTTGAGCAATTTGATGAATTCTTTTTGAAAATGGACAAGCTGTTCAAAAATTTAATACACTTGTTAATGCAGAAGTAGAAGTTTCTGAGTTTATTTCTAATTTAACACATATTACTAATGAAATGTTAGAAAACCAACCAAGAGAAGAAAAAGCGTATAAAATGTTTCAAGAGTTTATGAAAGAAGCGCTTCAAGGAGAAGTTCTTGTTTGTGCTCATAATGCTCAATTTGATATGTCGTTTTTAAAGAAAACATTTGATCGGCTTCAATTAACAGGAAAGATCTGTTATGTAGATACCTTACAATTATCAAGAAAATATATTCATGGACCTTATAATTATAAACAAGGAACGATTGCTCATTATTTACATATAAAAAATGAAAATGCGCATCGTGCTTATGATGATGCTTATGTTTGTGGACAAATTTTAAATCATATAGTAAAAGGAAGTTTTCAATAAACTTCCTTTTAATGTACAATTTCATTAAGTAAATTGACGGCAGCCATGGCATCTTTTGTATAGTGATCCGCATGAATATCTTGTGCGATATCTTCTGTTAATACGGCACCACCAACAAAGATTGGACACATGTTTTCTTCTTGCTTTAATAAAGTAATCGTTTCTTCCATTGAAACAACCGTTGTTGTCATTAAAGCTGAAAGACCAATAGCTTTAGGATGATGCTTATGATAGGCTTCTAAAACGACCTCTGCAGGCACATCTTTTCCTAAATCAATGACTTGATAACCGTAACTTTCTAAAACAACTTTTACAATATTTTTCCCAATATCATGGATATCTCCATGGACAGTCGCAATTAAAACAGGACCTTTAGAAGATTTCGTTGTTTTAAATGTTTGTTTGATCACATCAAATGCAATTTTGCTTGCTTCTGCTGATTGGATCAATTGAGGTAAAAAGATTTTACCTGTTTCATAGTCTTTTCCAATTTGGTCAAGAGCAGGAATTAAAATGTCATTGACGATTGTTAGTCCATCTTGACTTTCTAAGGCTGTTTCTGTTGCTTTTTTGACTTCATCTTTTAAACCGTGTAAGACAACATCGTTTAAAGAAAAGGATGTTGTTTGTTTTGGTAAAACGACTTGGTTTTGTGCTTGTTTTTGAATGTAGTTTGTAGCGTCTCGGTCATAATTATAAAGTACATTGAAGGCGTCGATTGTATTCATTAATTCTTGATCTAATGGATTGATAATTGGTAAATCAAGTCCTGCCGACATGGCCATTGCTAAGAATGTTTTATTAAGTAAAGGACGATTTGGTAAACCAAAAGAAACGTTACTTACTCCTAAAACAGTATGGACACCCAATGTTTTAACCATAGAAACAGCTTTGACTGTTTCCATAACTTCTTTTTGTTGGGCAGAAGCGGTTAAAACAAGACAGTCAATAATAATGTCTTTTTTATCAATGCCATATTCTTTTGCTTTATTAATGATTTTTTTAGCGATTTCAAATCTTTGCTCAGCTTTTGGAGGAATGCCATTTTCATCTAAGGCTAAACCAATGACAACACCACCATATTTTTTTACAACAGGGAAGACGGCTTCCATAGTTTCATCTTTACCATTGACAGAGTTAATAAGTGGTTTTCCATTATAATAACGACAAGCTTCTTCAATTGCTTGGAAATTAGAACTATCAATTTGTAAAGGAAGTTGAATAACTTCTTGTAATAATTTAATAACATGCTTCATCACTTTTGGTTCATCAATACCAGGTAAACCCACATTAACATCTAAAACATGAGCTCCTGCTTGTTCTTGTTTGATGGCTTCTACAACAAGTTCATCATAACGTTCTTCTTTTAAAGCAGCTTTTAATTTTTTCTTTCCTGTTGGATTTAATCTTTCTCCACAAACAACAACATGTTTTCCAAATTCAACAGTTGTTGTTCCTGAAGAGACACGTGTCAACAAAGAAACTTCTCTTGGAGTCACTGTTGTTGGGCAGTTTTCTTTTAATTTTTGAATAAATTCAGGGGTTGTTCCACAACATCCACCAACGATAGCGATTCCTTTTTTGACAAGAGGAACGATTGCCTCAATAAATTCATCTGCTTTCATTGGATAAACGGTTTGTCCATCTTCTAAAAGAGGAAGACCTGCATTTGGTTGAATCATAACAGGAAAAGAGGTACTTTCTAAAATGCTTTCAATAATTGGAGCCATTTCATTTGGTCCTAAAGAACAGTTGATCCCTAAAGCATCCACTTTTAATCCTTCTAAGACATTGACCATTGTAAGAGGATCACATCCTGATAAACTACGACCATTTGTTTCAAAGGTCATTGTTGCAAAAACAGGAAGATCACTACACTCTTTGACAGCTAAAATACTCGCTTTTAATTCATAAATATCTGTCATTGTTTCAAATAAAACAACATCAATATCCTCTTTTACAAGTTCTACCATTTGTTTAACGCTTTGATAAACTTCATCAAAAGTTAAAGTTCCCATCGGTTCCATAAGTTTACCAATAGGTCCAATATCTAAAGCAATATAAGCATCAGGTTTGATTTTTTTAGCTTCTTTTGCATTTTGAATAGCCGCTAAAATCACTTCTTGATAACTATATTTATGTTGTTCTAATTTAAGGGGATTTGCGCCAAATGTATTGGTTGTAATAAAATCAGCGCCTGCTTTTAAATAACGATGATGGATATCAATAATCATTTCAGGATGTTCAAT
>ENA-OPXH01001129-OPXH01001129.1-human-gut-metagenome-genome-assembly--contig:-NODE-1129-length-19761-cov-2.626205_pt1 | contig 19761 bp, 28 predicted proteins | sample MGYA00241521_ERZ502034 | MGnify/ENA primary metagenome ERZ502034 (study PRJEB25962, sample SAMEA2042103) | human gut metagenome | biome: human gut; feature: human-associated habitat; material: faeces... | reverse complement strand
CGGGACAAGGGCGGGGTGCGGGTGCCGGACAAGATGAGCCGGCTGTGGCTGTTGCTGCACGAAAGTCCGAATCGGTGGATGACGCCGTCGGAGTTTCTTTCGGCGATGGTTGTCAATCGCATGCTTCGCGGGAATGCCTATGCGCTCATTGAGCGCGATAGCGCCGGGGAGCCGATCGCGCTGGTCCCGCTGTCTCCAGATCAGATGGAAGTTTCAGTCGTCGAAGGCGGCGAGGTTTACGTTTACTACCAGGATGGCGACATCACGGCGCTCGCGCCTGAGAACGTCATTCACTGGAAAGGCCTCGGCAATGGGTTCCTCGGGCTCTCGAAGCTGGACTTCATGCGAGCAACGACGAACGAGGCGATCCGGGCGCAGGACAACGCGAATTCGTTGTATGGGAAAGGCTCGAAGCCAACGGGCGTGCTGCAGACGGACTCAAAGCTGAGTGCGGAGCAGGTTACCGCGCTGATGACGCGTTTTCGGACGAGCATGACTTCGTCCGGGGGCGGTCTGATCATCGCGGACCGCGGGCTCAAGTATTCCCAGATGTCGCTTTCGCCGGCTGATGCGCAGCTCCTCGAGACGCGGCGCTTCACGATAGAAGAGATCTGCCGGTGGTTCGGGGTGCCCGGCGTACTTGTCGGAACAACGGGGCAGACGACATGGGGCTCCGGCATTGAGCAGATCGTTTCGGGGTTCCACAAATTCACGATCGGGCCGCTTTGCAAGCAGCTCGAGCAGGTACTTGAGCGAAGGCTGAAGAACTACGAACCGATCACGATCGAGTTCAAGATGGATGGGCTTCTCCGGACGGACCCGGCGAGCAGAGCGGCCTTCTACTCGACGATGAGCCAGAACGGGGCGATGACGCGAAACGAAATCAGGCGCCTGGAAAACCTCCCGCCGGTAGAGGGTGGAGATGAGCTCACGGCGCAGAGCAACCTCGTTCCGCTGCGGAAGCTGGGGGCAGTGGAGCCTGCGTCTTCTCCGATCAATGGCGAGCCAGTGAGGCAGTAATGAAGGAATTCAAGAATATTCAACTGAAGGACATTGACCTGAAGTTCGAAGGCGAGAGCCGCAAGTTCAGCGGCTATGCCTCGGTGTTCGGGGGCAATGATTCCTATGGCGATACCGTTATGCCGGGCGCGTTCACGAAGACGCTTGCCGCCTACGGGATGCCGAAAATGTTTTACGGCCACCAGTGGGGACTTCCTATCGGGAAGTGGACCTCGGCCGTAGAGGACGAAAAGGGCCTGCGTGTTGAGGGCGAGCTTACCCCCGGGAACCCGCAGGCTGACGCGGTGCTCGCGGCCCTGAAGCATGGAACGGTCGACGGCCTTTCCATCGGCTTCAGCATGCGCGGCGGCGCTCAGGATGAGAAGAAGGAAGGCGGCCGGGTGATCAAGTCTGTCGGACGCCTCTTTGAGATCTCTGTAGTGAGCTTCCCGGCGGACGGCGCGGCCCGCATCACGGAAGTCAGGTCTGAAGACCTGGATGAAATCGAAAGTATCAGAGACCTCGAAGGTTTCCTGCGGGATGCAGGCGGCTTTTCGAAGTCTGCCGCGACGGCTCTCGTCGCAAAAGCCAGAAAGCTCTTCCAGGATCAGAGGGAGTCTGAAGCCGACGAGGAGAAGGCGACCACGGAGCTTCTTGAACGGATCAGGAAGCTTGAAAAATCCATTGGAGAATAAAAGATGGAATTCAAAGAAGTACTGGACGCCCTCGACAAGATCGAAGGCAAGATGTCTGAAACCGCCGCTTCGAACAAGGAGCGCCTGGACGAGCTCGGCGAACAGCAGAGGAAGTTTGCGAACCAGCTCCTCGATCTTCAGCAGAAGGGGGTGAAGGTTCAGGGCGAAAAGACGGAAGCAAAGTCCGCGGGCGATCAGTTCATTGCCGCCGACGGCTTCAAGGCGTTTGCCGCAGGCTCCACGCAGAAAACTCGCGTCGAGCTTTCGGAGACCTTTGCCAAAACTGAGACGACTGCGCTCAACCCGATCACGACTCCGACCGGCGGCATCATCCAAGCGTACCGTCGCCCCGGCATCATGCCCGGCGCTTTCCGCCCGCTCACGATTGAAGGCCTCTTCCCGTCGCTTCCGATTTCGACGAACTCGTTTGAATACGTGAAGGAGCGCGATGACGGCTTTGTGAACGGCGCGGCTTTCGTCGCCGCGCAAAAGCCCTTCGGCTCGACGTCTTTTGAAACGGTGACGGGCACGGTCAAGACGATCGCTCACCTTGCCCGCGTCTCGAAGCAGCTCATGGCGGACGGCCCTGCCCTCGTCGCCTACATCAATCAGCGCCTTGTCTACGGCGTTGATCTGGTGGTCGAAGACCAGCTGATTTCCGGCGACGGGACGAATCAGAATCTCACCGGCATCTTTACCACCGGAAACTTCACGCCCCACGGCGCGACGACGGCCGACCTTCCGGCGAAGAACGCAACACTCTTTGATCTGATCCTCTTTGCGAAGACCAAGGTTGAAAAGGCGTTCTTCCGTCCGAACATCATCCTGCTCAATCCGGTGAACTGGTCGCAGATGCTCATGGAGAAGAACGCCTCCGGCGACTACTACCTCGGGCACCCGGCTTCGGTCGCGCCGAAGACCCTGTGGGGCCTTCCGATCTGGACGACCCCGGCGATTCCGCAGGGCAAGTTCATGGTCGGTGACTTTACGCAGGCGGCTACGCTCTGGACGCGTCAGGGCATGACCGTCGAGCTCTTCGAACAGGACGTCGACAACGTTCAGAAAAACCTTGTGACGATCCGCGCCGAGCGCCGCCTCGGCTTCGGCATTGAGCGCGTGTCTGCTCTTGTCGGCGGCGATCTTGCGCTGCCGGCCGCGGCCAGCGCTCTCGGAAAGTAAGGAGATAGAGGATGGGCGTGGAAGTTTCGACGGCTCTTCCTGCGGTGACTTTGGACGAAGCCAAGCTTCATCTGAGAGTTGAGAGCACGGCTGATGACGATCTCATCTCCGCGCTCATCCTTGCCTGTACGCAGATGGCCGAGCATGAGTTGCAGCGCGGACTCGTCACGCGCGAGGGTACCGAGGGCTACGGCGATTCTCCGGAAGCCGTCCCGGCGGCTATCCGGCAGTGGATTCTCGTGCATGTCGCCTATTACTACGAGCACCGCACTTCGGCGACGGAGGGGGCTTTGTCGCCGCTTCCTTTTGTGAGCGCGCTGCTTGACCCTTTTAGAACGTGGACCTGATCATGGACCTTCCGGAAATTGGCGAACTCAATCGCCGCGTGAAGATTCTCGTACGAGAGGCAAAGCCGGACGACAGGAACGGCTTTTCGCAGACGACCGTCGAAAAAGATGAAGTGTGGGGGAAGCTCGCCGTAGTCGGATCGGGGATGTATTTCGGGACGAAGCAGGTGAATTCGGAAGTGACGCACCGCGTCTACATCCGAAGCTATGAAGGGCGGACGCGGCCGCAGGATCTGTACGGCGTCACCGAGCTGGTGATCGATGGGGTGCTTTATCGGGTGAAGCGGGTTGCGGATGCCGGCGGTGAGCGCCGCTTCACCGTCATGGACGTAGAGGAGAAGGGAGATGCTGGTAAGCGCGCAAGTAGACCGAGGATTTCGGAATATTGACTATGACCCGAGGGCGCTGAGGAAGCCACTCCGAGCCGCGGGCAACGAAGTCCGCAAGATAGCGAGAATGCTTATCGCTCGAAGAGCTGTATCAGAGGCCGGGCAATACCCGGGCAAGCAGACAGGCCGCATGCAGAGATCGATCCGCGTGCGGCTTTCTCGTTCCGGGTATGCGGCGATGGTATCTCCATCAAAGACGAGCGCGATGCCGGTTTACTACCCGGCCTTTGTGGTCTATGGTCACCGCGGGCCGAATTCGGAAACCGAAGCACAGGCCCGCAGGCATAAGAAGCGCCCGGGCGAAAAGGTGGCGGCTCCGCGCAGGAACTTCATCGAGGATGCCGCAAAGCAGGCGGCCCCCGACTTCAAGAGGTCCATGGCGGACGCCTTGGCTAATGCAATTAAACCGGGGCTGATATGAGATTAGATCCGATTATTGCGGCGTTTCGGAGGCGATGTCCGTCCTTTGGAAACCGCTTTGCCGGGGCCGCTGAGTGGGCCGGACTTACAGAAGATGAAGCGCCGGCGCTCCCGGCGGCGTATGTGGTCCCGCTTGCCGAAGAAGCTTCCGGAAACGAGTCTCGGGTGGCCTACCAGCAGACCGTGACGAACACCTTTGCCGTGATCGTTCTGGTGAGCAACGCCTGCGATGAGCGAGGCCAGAAAGCATTCGACTCGATAGAAGGGCTGAAGCTCGAAATTTTCCGGGGCCTTCTCAGCTGGCGGCAGGAACCGGCTGATGAGTTCGGCGAAATCGTCTACTCGGGCGGGCAGGTGATCTACCTGGACGATGCCCGTCTCGCTTTCCAGTTCGAGTTCTCGTTCGAGACCTATCTCGATCTCAGCGATACGTGGCAGGGAGTGGACCTCGATGAGCTCGGACCTCTCGAGGGCGCAGACATCAGGGTTGACTGTGTTGAACCGTCGACCAAGAAGAATCAGCCGGACAACCAAATTGAAGCAACTTTGAAGGTGAACCTATGAGTGTTTCTTTCAACACCATCCCGAGCGGCGTTCGAGTGCCGCTTTTTTATGCCGAGATAGACAACTCCGCGGCATTCACGCCGTCGGAGAGCACTCAGAGCCTCCTGATCGGCCAGATGCTCGCCACGGGCACGGCGGAGGCCGGGAAGCCGGTGACGGTTTCGACCGCGGCCATGGCGAAACAGCTTTTCGGTCGCGGTTCTATGCTTGCCCGTATGGTGGCCGCCTATCGCACGGTCGATAGCTTCGGCCAGCTTGTTTGCATTCCGCTCGCTGACGTGACGAACTCCGTAGCCGCCTCGGCAGAGGTGACTTTCTCCGGAAATGCGACTGAAGCCGGTACCCTGAGCTTCTACATTGGCGGTTCGCGCGTGCAGGTCTCCGTAGCAGAAGGCGCGGAGGCCGGTGTTGTCGCGCAAGCGCTTGCCGACGCGATTTCGCTCCAGAAGGACCTTCCGGTTACGGCTGGGGCGGCTGATGCGGTCTGCACGATTACGGCCAGAAACAGGGGTTCGCTCGGGAACGGCATCCTGCTTGCGCTCAACCTTCGCGGGCTCATCAACGGTGAAAAGACCCCGATGGGGCTTGGCATCGAGCTTGCGGCTATGACGGGCGGTACTACCGACCCCGATATCGCCGCCGCTGTAGAGGCGATGGGCGATGCGCAGTATGACTTCATCGGCGTTCCCTATTCGGATGCCGCGGTGCTTGACGCCTTCCAGACGGAGATGAACGACACGTCCGGCCGCTGGGCGCCGTTCCGGCAGATCTACGGCCACGTATATACGGCAAAGCGCGGCGACGTGAATGCGCTGAAGACTTTCGGCAACGCCCGAAACGACCAGCACTGCACGATTGTGGGGGTTGAGCCGGAGCTTCCGACCCCGATTGAAGAGGTGCTCGCGGCCTATCTCGCCCGGACGTCGGTGTTCATTTCAGCTGACCCCGCGCGGCCCACGCAGACGGGCGTGCTCACCGGCGTGATGGCCGCTCCTTCCGAGAGCCGCTTTATCACGACCGACAGGCAGACGCTTCTTGAAAACGGCATTGCGACGCTTACGACGACATCCGGCACGGTCATGATCGAGCGCGCGGTGACGACCTATCAGCGCAACAGTTTCGGCGACGCGGACGCATCGTATCTCGACAGCGAAACGATGCACACGCTCGCATACGTGCTTCGCCGCATGAAGTCGCTCATCACGACCAAGTACGCGCGCCACAAGCTCGCGAACGACGGGACTCGCTACGGCGCCGGACAGGCGATCGTGACGCCTTCGGTGATCCGCGGCGAGCTGGTGGCGCTCTATCGGCAGCTCGAGCTTTCGGGGATTGTCGAGAATGCGGATCTCTTCAAGCAGTACCTGATTGTCGAAAGGAATGCAGACAATCCGAATCGGCTGGATGTCCTCTTCCCGCCCGATCTCGTCAATCAGCTCCGCATCTTTGCGGTCCTCAATCAGTTCCGTCTTCAGTACGCGGAGGAATAAGAAATGGGAAAGAGACTAGCCGGCACCTGCTACTTCAAGGTGGACGGAGAACAGCTCGAACTTCAGGGGGACCTTGAGTTCCCCTTTAACTCGGTGACGCGCGAGACCATGGCCTCGACCACCGGCGTCGTCGGCTTCAAGGAGACGGTCACGGTCCCGTACATCGCGGGCACGTTCTTCGTCCCGGAGAGCTTCCCCGTCAGCAAGCTGATGGAGTCGACGGCGATGACGATTACCGCAGAGTGCGCGAACGGCATGGTTTACACGCTTTCGGAGGCATTCATGGTGGGCGACATTCCATATAAGCCCATTGACGGTACGGTGGCGCTGCGCTTTGAGGGCACCGCAGGAGAACTTGCATGATCTACGCACTGACAACGCCGATTGAGATTGCGGGCAAGGAAGTCACGGAGCTCGATCTCAAGGAAGAGAGGCTCGACACGAAGCTTATCAAGCGGCTCGGGTTCCCCTTCACGGTTGGCGCGGATCTGACGCCGGCGCCCCGCCCGAGCGTTTGCGCGGACTACATCACCCGCCTCGCGGCTATTTCGCCCTCTGAGGTCGAGAAACTCAGCCCCAGGGATTTCATGGCGATTTGCTGGGCACTGATTAGTTTTTTCGGGGAGCAGGCGGGCTCGACGTCTCAGGACTAGTCGATCTGGCTTTTGACGTGGCCTACGGCTGGAGGATCTCTCCTGATGAGGCGCTCGCGCTTCCTTTGTCGGAGCTTCTGCTCTATGTGGAGCAGTGGAACCGAATTCAGGAGAGATTGAAGGAGACCTAAATGGCGGGACAGGATTTCAGACTTACCGCGATTCTTGCGGTCCGGGACACGATGACCCCCGTCATGAAGCAGGTGTCTGCGCGGTGGGGGAACTTCCGGAAGGTAATTGACGGCACGCAGTTTAAGAACCTGCAGAAGCAGGTGGCGCTCTTCAACCGCTCGATGCAAAACGTCGCCGCTACCGCCGGTGACGTAGCGGGCCGGATTGGCGGGCCGTTCCTTGCTTTAGCCGGCTCTGTGGGCTTCAGCCTTCAGCAGTCGGTGACGAACTTCGCGAGTACGGGCGACGCGCTTGACAAGATGAGTCAGCGCATCGGCATTACCGCGGAACAGCTGCAGGAGTTCTCCTATGCCGCTACGCACGCGGGTGCCGCTCCGGAAGATCTCGAGGATGCGCTCAAGGATCTCGGTGAGCATATGGCGGAAATCGCCAACGGCATCGACACCTCGAGCGACGCCTTCACGCTCTTTCAGAAGCTTGGAATCGAGATGAAGGACGCGGCCGGGAATATGCGCCCGGTCGAGCAAGTCTTTCTTGATCTTGCCGACGCCATTCAGCGCAATGAAGATCCGGCTCTTCGGGCGAAGATGGCAATGGCGACCATGGGTGACAGCGGCCGCAAGCTGATTCCGATGCTCACCAGCGGTTCGGACGGGCTCAAACAGATGGCCGCGCAGGCGAGAGGTCTGGGGCTCGTGATGTCGAACGATGCGGTCGCGTCTGCCGCAACGATGACGGACCACATGGATGACATGCGTGCTGTCATCGGATCGGTAGGCAACGCGATCGGGGCAAAGCTCGCGCCGACGGTGATTCGCATGTCGGATCGCTTTCGCGATCTGGCCGCGGCTAACCGTGAGGCTTTTTCGCTGAAGTTTGCCTCCGTCGCTGAGCGGCTGGCGCAGACAATCGAGAAGATCGACTTCGAGGGCATCGCCTCTGCGGTGCTGACCTTTGCTGACTACGCAATCCGCGCGTTCAACGCAATCGGCGGCTTCAACACGGTGCTCTACGCCATGGGCGCGATCATGGCCGGAAAAACGCTCATGAGCGTTATTGCGCTCGGCTCTTCGATCCTGCAGATGGTGCAGACGTTCGGCGCCCTGGTGACTGCGGCGCGAATTGCGGCCGTAGCAATGGCCGGGGCGTTCGGGCCTGTGGGTTTGGTGCTGACGGCCGTGGCGGCGATAGCCGGCGTAGTGATCGCCAATTGGGACAGCATTTGGCCGGCGCTGAAGACGGGTGCTTCAGCGGCTGCGGACTTCGTCGGCAATGTTTGGAATACGGTCATCCCGAAATTCCAGGCGGTGTTCAGCTCACTGCTGTCAATCGCGAATAGCTTCTTCCAGGGCGATATCAGCGGCCTGCTGAGCGGTTTTGATGATCTATTCCAGGCGGCATTCAACCTGCTTCCGGACAAATGGGCGAAGGCCTGCCTCAACTGGTACACGGGCATTAAAGACAGCCTGAAGAACGTGGGGAGGATGATCTCTGACTACTTCACGAATTTCGACTTCAAATCCCTGCTGCCGGACTGGGTAAGCGACCTTTTCGGAGGAAGCAAAACATCCGGCGACGGGCAGCCGATGCGGAATCCCCAGGTGACCCCTGAAGCCCGCCTGAGCGGGCGCATGAACATCAGCGTAACCGCTTCCGGAGGAGCATCCGCGGCCGTAAGCGACGTTTCCGGGTCTCCGGGGCTGGATATTTACGGTCAGGTAGGTCGATCGGATCGCTTTGTAGGAGCTGACTGATGTCTATTCGTAGTGAACAGCTTCTGCCGGCGAGCTTTCGCGGCGTGCCTTTCGAGGTGACGAGCGGGAGCCTCAGAGCCGGCCGGCGCACCGTGGTACATGAGTACCCGCAGCGCGACAAGCCCTATGTCGAAGACCTTGGCAAAGCCACTAGGCAGATCACGATTGAGGCCTTTGTAGTCGGCGACGACTACATCGCGCGCGGAACGGCGCTTCTGGCGGAGATCGAAAAGCCGGGGTCCGGGACGCTCATTCATCCGTGGCTGGGTGAGATGACCGTTACGGTCACTTCAGTGAGCGAACTCAAGTTCGACACCGGGCTTGGGGCTGCTTACCTGACTTTTGTCGCTACTGAAGCTGGAGACCTCGAGTTTCCGGTTATGGGGATCGATACCCAGACGGAGGCGCTTGAGGCCGCTGACGAGCTCGAGCAATCGGCCATCAGCAAGTTCATCGACTCCATTGACCTGTCGATTGTTTCCGAGTACATCGACGCGGCACTCTCCGGAGATCTGCTCGACGTGCTCGGGGTGATTGACAGTGCGGAAATCGCAAAGGTGTTCGATTTCGCGACTGACGTTGCTGATCTGGCATCAAAGGGGCTTTCGCTCCTCTCGACGGATCCGAAAGTATTCGCGCAGACGCTTGCGGGAGCTCTCGGGCTGTCGAAGTGGGCTACGACGGCCACGGCTTGGAGCCAGGTCGGGAAGCAGCTGAAAAACCTCGTCTCGAAAGACAAGCTTTCGTCCGGGACCAAGGCAAAGATTCAGGCTGATCGCGAAGGACGGCCGCTTTCTGACACTCAGAAAGTGGTGATGACGAACCGCGCGGCCGTTGAAAGCCTCGCCAGACAGCTCCTGCTCGCGCAGATTGTTGGCGTCAGCGCTTTGATCGGGACATCAAAGGACACGTCGGCGCCGGGGGCAGTGCTCACGGCTGCGGCAGAACCTTTCGCCGAGCAGGAACCGATTCAGAGCTACGACGATCTCATTGAGGTCCGCGATCAGCTTCTGGACGTTCTAGATCAGGAACTCCTGATGGAGACCGACGATGAGACGTACCAGGCGATTGAGGCGGCGAGGACTGCGGTCTTTGAGGCCATTACTGAACGTGCTGACACTCAAAGCCGATTGTTTACGACGGTTCCGCCGGACATTATGCCGGCCGTTGTTCTGGCCTATGACTATCACGATGATGCGAACCGGGATCGAGAGATCGCTCTCCGGAACCACATCGAACATGAAGGGTTCTGCCCGGTAGAGGAACTGAGGATTTCAAGCGAATGACGTCGAATCTGGTTGAAATTCGAGTTGGCGGCAAGCGCTACGGCGGCTGGAAGTCGGTGCTCATCACTTCAAGCATCGAGCAGGTCGCCCGGGCGTTTGCGCTTGAAGTTACGGAGAACTTTCCGGGCAATACGGACTTCACGGCGCTTCAGACCGGAGAGCTCGTACAGGTCTATATCGGCGAAGATCTGGTGTGCACGGGTTACATCACCTCGACGCCCATCCGCTACGACGGCAAGACCGTTTCCGTGCAGGTGCAGGGGAAGAGTCGAACGGTGGATCTGGTCGACTGCTGCCCGCCGTCTGCGGCCTATGCGCCCCCGGCGGCGGGTTCTAATCTGTGGTCCGAGGTGAAGGGCAGGAGCGGCAAGGCGCAGGCCGCGCCCGCAGCGGCCGCGAAGCCTCAAACCTCCTGGAAGAACCTTCCGGCCGGCAGCATCATCGAAGAGCTGGCGAAGCCGTACGGCATTACGCTCACGATCTCGGCCGAGAGCAACGAAGTCAAGACCCATACGGTTAATCCCGGAGAGACGGTTTTCGAATCGATCAAGCGGCTCATTACGAAGGACAATCTCGTATTGACCGACGATGAGGCAGGAAATCTTGTGCTGGTTGAGCCTGGCGGGGCCGGACAGGCGACGGACGCCCTTGAGCTCGGCGGCAACATCCTGAAGGCTTCAGCGAGGTTCGATGCGTCGGCGCGGTTTTCGCACTACGTTGCGCTCGGACAGCATGCCGGTACGGATGAAGATTTCGGGCGTACCGCTGCGGAAGACAAGGGTATTGCTGTAGACCCGGAAGTGAAGCGATTCCGGCTGAAGGTGCTCAAGGATAGCGGGCAGGCGTCGTTGAAGACTGCCGGTGATCGAGCCCGGTTCGAAGCTAATTTTCAAGCCGCACGCTTTCGCGCCGTCACCTACACGGTTCAGGGCTGGAGACAGTCGGATGGCTCTCTGTGGCGGCCGAACACAAAGGTTATAGTGCGCGATCAAACGCTTTTTCCGGGAGGCTTAGAAATGCTGGTTGTTCAAACGAAGCTCCAACTCTCTTCGGCCGGAATGACCGCCGAGTTAGGGCTTATGCCCCCCGATGGCTATAGACGAGACGCCGCGAAAACGGATACAAAGCAAACGTCTTCGACGTGGACGAACGTGAAATAATCTGGGGAAAGGAGGCAGTTATGCGCATTTTCTTTCTCATCGCGCTGAGCGTTGCCTCGCTTGGCGCCCAGGCGTTGACGGTTGTCCCTAGCAGGCATTTGGTCTGCGAAAAGTACCCCGGAACTATGCTGGATAAAGAATGCAAATATGTCCCGGGCGGCGAGCCTGATCTAGGTTTTAAGCTCGAGCCGTCTGACCCGAAAGAGGTGATGTCGATCACGAAGGACATTAACGGCTGGATCACGATCGAGCGCCGGGACGGCGCGCACGAGAACTTCAGGCCCGACGGTATGGGCGGGTGGCAACGTCAATGATTTTTGAAAGGCTGCAGAGATGCGGCCTTTTTTGTTATGAGCGGAAGATTGGACGACATCATGGCCCGCGGCGTCGTTTCGGCGGCCGACGGAACGAAGAAAATGCGCGCGGTACAGGTGCGGCTGCTCGCGGACGAAGTGCGGGATGATCTGGAGCACGTCGAGCCCTATGGCTTCACTTCGGAGCCGAAGGACGATTAGCAGCCGGAGGCCTTCGCGTTGTTTTTCGGCGGCGATCGATCGCACGGCATTGTTTTTTGCGTGGCCGACAGGCGCTTTCGCCTGAAGAATATGAAGCCGGGTGAGGTTGCTCTCTACGACGATCTCGGGCAGAAGGTCTATCTGACACGCGACGGACTCGTGATTGAGACCCCGGGCAAGCTGACCGCGACGGTGGCAAAAGACGCCTCGATAACGGTGGGCGGGAACCTGACTGCAGAAGTCTCCGGAGATGCAACGCTGAAAGCGTCTTCTGTGACACGCCTGCCACGACTTTGACGGGGACTTTGACCGTTCAAGGTCTGATCACCGGGAAAGGAGGTATGGCGATAAGCGGCGGTTCAGGCGCCAGCGTTACTGGCGATCTCACGACGACGGGCGATGTGAAGGCGGGCTCGATCAGCCTGAAGACGCACACGCACACAGAACAGGGTGATGGCGCGGAGACATCCGGGCCGCACTAACCGTACGAGTTTCTCGTACAGACCAAAAAGCAAACCCCGCAGGGCCGGAATCCTTGCGGGGTTTTTCGTATCCACCTGTCAAGTAGGTGAACATGAACAGTTTAGATGAAACCAGAGAACTGCGTGAGCGGTTGCAGGCTATGGAAGAACGTACGAAGGAGCAAGAGATTCGAGCACAGGTAGAGCGCGAATTTCGAGAAGACGCTCTGAAAGAGTCGCGCGAACGAAGGGCTTTTTGGCTTGAGATCGTAAAGGCTTTTGTCGCTCCAGTAGTGACAGCGCTATTGGTGATTTGGTTGACCAAATGAGCGCGGGGATACCTAAATGGACATGATGCTGAACGGGAAGCCGGCAGACATCTCCGACTTCGAGGTTGATGAGCTGGCTGCGGCCGTGCTGATCAGCCTTTTTTCATGGCGCAAATCCGTTCCGGACGATGGCATTAAAGCCCCTAACCGTCAGGGTTGGTGGGGAGACACGTTCGCGGAGGTGGCCGGTGATCGAATCGGCTCGCGCCTCTGGCTGCTGCAGCGGCAGAAGATCCTGCCGACGACGCTTCGGCGCGCAGAGGCTTATGCGAAAGAAGCTCTGCAATGGCTTATTGATGATGCTGTTGTTGGCCGCGTCGACGTGACCGCGTCGAGAGAAGGCGTGGAGGGGATCGTGCTTCAGGTGGTTTGTTATCGCCCGGACGACACGCAAGCTCTGCAGGCCCGGTTCCAGAATGTTTGGGAGTGAAAATGGCTTTTGAAAGACCAACGCTCACGGAGATCATCCGGAGAGTCCAGGCGGATGCGGAAAGCCGTCTGGGAAAGAAGCTCATGAGATGGTCTCTGGCTTCGGTGATGACGCGAGTCATTGCCGGCGTCTCGCACGGCCTTCATGGCTACATCTCGTTTGTCCTTCGCCAGTGCTTCACCAGTACCGCCGAAGGCAACTACCTTGAGAGGAGGGCTTCCGAGTACGGCATCTATCGTCTGCAGGCATCGAAGGCTGTTGGCACAGTGACCTTCACCGGTTCAGGGACTGTTCCGGAAGGGACTCAGCTGCAGAACGAACAAGGATCCGTCTATGTCACGACGGCAGAAAGCGCGGATGGCACGGCGCCTGTAGAAGCGGCCGTTGCAGGCGCAGCAGGGAATTCCGGTGAGGGGATGGCTCTCACGCTGGTGAGCCCGGTTGTTGGCGTGATGAGTACGGCCGTCGCAGGTGAATTGACTGGCGGGGCTGATGCTGAAGGAGATGAGAGCCTGCGCGAACGTCTCCTTGCGCGGCAGAAGAACCCGCCGAAGGCTGGCACGAAGGCGGACTACGTCGCCTGGGCTCGTCAGGTTCCGGGCGTGACGCGCGCATGGTGCTATCCGCAGGAACTTGGGCTCGGCCATGTAACGGTCCGTTTCATGACAGACGGCATGACAGAGAACGGCATCCCCAACGAGACGATGATTCAGCGCGTGAAGGAAGAGATCGAAGCGAATATGCCGGTCACGGCGATCTTGCATGTGGTTCCGCCGATCCCGAAGCCGCTGAATCTGACTCTCGACATCCTTCCGGAAACTGAAGCCATTAAAGCAAAAATCGAATCGGCCATTGAATCGGTAGTAATGGCTGAGGCGATACCTGGCGGAGGGATCCTGCTCACGTCGTTGGATCGAGCAATCTCCGGGGTGAGTGAGATCACTAGCTACCGCATTCAGTCTCCGACGGACGACGTGGCGGCGAGCGTAGGCGAAATCTACGTCCCGGGAAAAATCACGTGGGTGTGATATGGCGCTGACGGAAAGAGATTATTCCCATCAGATCGATGAGCTTCTGCCAAGAGGGCCGATCTGGAACCGGGCACCGGGGAGCACTCTCGACGCGGTGCTTTACGCCCTGGGGCGAGAAGCCGCGAGAGCAGATGCCCGCATCAATCAGGTGCTCGAGGAGGCAGACCCTCGAACTTCGGTAGAGGAGCTTTCCCGGTGGTTTGACGACTACGGCATTCCGTCTGCGTGTCTCGAAGCGATCGCAGATCCGTCTCAGGAGCAGATGCGGCAGGAGCTTCTCGCGAAGATCACGTCGAATCTCGGATTGACTGCGGCTTTTTTCGAGTCGCTTGCCGGGACGCTCGGCTACCAGGCAAAGGTAACGACCTTCACGGAGCATGACGTGAATGACGACGTGGAGCATCCGCTCTACGAAAAACAGTGGACGACGGTCATGACGCTTGGCATCACGATCCGGTCTAACGGGAATGCCGAATACCTCGATGTGACCTGGGGCGCTGATGAGCCTCTTGCTCGCTGGGGAAATGCTTTGCTGGAATGCGTGATCCGGGCGCTTGCTCCGGCTCATGTGTATGTCATTTTTATGTATGAGGAGGACGCCTGATGGCTACTAAAGGTTATTGGAAATCCGGCGCGGTTGATTCACCGCCCGACACTTCTACGCTTACTTCCAAGGGCTACCCGACGTCGGGCGACCCGAAAACGGGCACCCCGGCGACGAAGCCGGGGGCGGCCTGGTATTACTTGCAGGATCAAATGAGAAATTCCGTCATCGAAGCCGCGGGGCAGAAGCTGACCGAGCCGCCATCCGCAACACAGTTCCTCGAAGCGCTGCGCTCGATGGCCTGGCTGGCAGATAACACCATCCCGGGCGGAAAGATTGCCAACGCCTCGATTACCGGGGCAAAGCTGGCCGCGAAAACCGTCGCCGGGGGGAATCTCGCGGATCTATCGGTGTCGACGGCAAAACTCGCGGCAGGCGGCGTAACCAGGGATAAGATCGCGCAAGGTGCGGTCGACGGCGCGCGCCTTGCGGCGCAGAGCGTCACTTTCTCGCATCTCCTCCCGGCGCTTATCGCGACCGAGGGGCAAGTCACTGAAGGCACCGCAAAGAACGTTCTGATGACGCCTTTCCTTACGAAGCTGATGGTCCAGGCCTTCAATCCGCCGTCGGTGCCTCCCGGCACGCTCATCCACTACGCCGGGCGCACGGTCCCGAGCGGCTGGCTCATCTGCAACGGCGCGAATGTGCGCCGAACCGACTACGCGGCCCTTTTCGCGGCTATCGGCACGACCTACGGCGCTGGTGACGGGTCGACAACCTTCGGCCTGCCGGATTTGAACGGTCGCTTCCTCGAGGGCACGACATCGACTTCTTCGGTCGGCACTTACTACTCAGCGGGGTTACCGAACATCACGGGCGATTTCCGATGCACAAAAGAATGGAGCGGGTTCCCCTCAGCTACTGGGGCTTTTACGCGAGCAAAGGAGGAAGGACGCGCTCCGGGCGGTGGAGCCGATAACGGGTGCCTTATCGATTTTTATGCTTCTCGCGTTCACAGCATCTACGGAAGCTCCAGTTCTGTGCAACCTCCCGCAATGGCGGCTTTGATACTCATTAAATCTTGATGAGTGCCAGCGCCGCCACCGCTGGAGGTTGGACCGACGACGAGCTGCCATAGATTGACGACACGAAGGACGCGTCGAAGTACACGCCTTTATGATTCTGGTTATCCAGACCATCAAATGATCCCGCTGTGTAGTGCGCTACTTGGCGGAATGGGCCTGAAAAAGACTGGCCTCGGGCTTCTTCTTCATACCCCGGTCTGCCGCTTATGTTCGGAACGCAAGAGGGGCCGCTCTCCGAAGAAAACGACCCCTGCGCTTTACAGCTTCTTGCGGACGAGCCACAGCGCGACAACCAGAGCCAGCGCGAGGCCATCAAAGTTGATGTCCCCGGTCCAGATGATTGAGACCTGTGGTAAAGTCTCCCATGAAGCAAGGATGAGTTTGGACACTCTCTGTCTCCTTGCAAAACCGACAAGCCCAGTGTTGATAGCGCTGGGCTTTGTCATACCTGCATTAAGCAGGGCCGTTCGCGGCTTTCGTCGCGAATTCTGCTAAGCCCTTGCGCCGCGCCCGGCGGGTTTGCTTGGAGATGGAGTGCTCCCTCTTCGTGGTTCTCAAATTATTGCATGGATGGTCTCCGAACATCAGTGGTCGATTCAACAACGGCTACGCCTATTCGGCAGGGCCGGATGTGACTGGGGCCTTTTCTGCTTCCGAGGCGACAGTACAGCATGGCTTCGGCCCGAACTTCTACAACCTCACGAAGATCGAAATTTCCGCCAGTCGATCTTCGGCGGCTTATGGGAAGTCGAGTGGGGTTCAGCCGCCCGCGATTTCTGCACTAGTCCTCATCAAAACTTGATAAGGATGAGAGACGCCATCGCTGAGGGTTGAACCGAATTCGAAGCCCCGTAGATGGCGCTCGAAGCCGCGGCATTTATCCCGTATTGGAAGTTGTTCCGCGAGGTTTGAGAAAACTCAATCTCTTGGTTTTGCGGGTCTTGAATGTCTTCCGCGTAGAACACTCCGGTAGGTGCTCCCCATTGCACGCCCCACTTGAGGCGCGTCAGTGTATCCGTTATGTTCGGGCATTCATCCATCGAGTTTTGAGGCTTGACTGTCATAGTTCGGCGATGCGCCAAGCCCCAAAACTTGATCCTAGAGAAAACCGTCTGCCGCCGCTCGTTACTTAGGATAGAGCGGAAGCATTCCGGCCCCTTGAGCACAGTGCTCAAGGTAGTCGCTCCACGCCTGCATGACCGCACGTCTCGCGTCGAGGTAATCGCTCCTTTGATAGGCGCGGGAGACCTGAGAACCTGAGACGTGAGAGAGGCAGGCTTCGGCGACTTCGAAGGGCGTGCCCATGTCCGCCATCCAACAGCGGGCCATAGAGCGCAGGCCGTGGGCAACCAGTTTCCCGGCGAGCGTGGTTCCGTGCAGGTACTTGGCGAGGGCTTGGGAAGAGATGTGGGAGCTAGGGTCGCGCCCGGCGAAGACGTAGGAGCTTCTGGGGTGCGGGGAGAGGGTTGCTTCCTTGGCGAGGAGAAGGCGCATGAAGGGGGTCAAGGGGACACGGTGCAGGCGTCCCCTTTTCATCTCAGAGGCCGGAATGGAGAGGGTGTCGCCGTCGATCCACTCCTTCCGGAGCTTGGCGGTTTCTCCGGGCCGGAGCATTGAAGCGAGGGACCAAAGAAAGAGGATTTGCGTGCGCATTGGAGCGCACTTAACTACTGCCAGCGCGTCCGGAAGAGATTGCCATGAGATCGACGGCATGGGGCTGACGATGGGGGTGGCGAAGACTCTACTGACTCTGGCAACGGGGTTGTGAAGGATGTATCCGGCGCAGACGGCCAAATCCATGAGCTCGCGCGTTCGCATTAGAACCCGCTTGAGTGTGGCTTGATGGCCTGCGGCTTCGATGTGCCGGACGGTCGCGATGATGAGGGGAGCGGTTATTTCGTCGAGCTGACGGCGACCGAGAGGGGTGATGACATAACGCTCAAGGCGGCGCTTTTCGTCCATGTAGGACGCGATCCTGCCGCGCTTCAAGTTGCACCACAGGCGGAAGGCGTCTGAAAGGACGTATCCACGGGGCGGCTCCTGCCCTAACTCCTTCCGCTTTCTGCGGGCCAGTTGCCGGGCCTGCATCAGAGAGACCTCGGGCCATCGTCCGAGGCTCAGATCAGTAACCCTGCCTCCGTAGGAAATGCGGAGACACCAACTTTTGACCCCCGAGGGGTAAACCCGAAGGGTGAGGCCGTGGCTATCTGTCACGGTGTAACGCTTTTCACGCGGTCGCAAGGCCGCAATTTTTCTTGTAGAGAGGTTTTTCGACATGAAGCCCAATGAGATCAAAGAAATCCCCCACGTCGATGAGGACGGTTACTTCGATGGCATGGTGGCCTGCATGGCCGACGCGAAGGGCTCGCTGATGCTCGGCGCGGACTGCTATGACATCGCCGCCCCCGAAGACGATGGGAAGCACTTTTTCAAGCTGTCTGCCGACAAAAATGGCTGGGTGGCCGAGGCCATCCCGACGACGGCCGAGGAGTGCGTCGGCATCGTGCTCGATCATCACAAACAGACGGAAAGAATTCACAAACTCCGCACAGTTTTCGACGAGCTCACGAAGAACTCGACGACCTATCGCCTTGTCCAAGACCCGGAAACGAATGCCCGCTCGATCGAAAAGATACCGGAAAAGACTGTTGAGGAAGTGCGCACCGAGAAGAAGCGGGCCCTCGACTCTGCCTTTGCGTCTTGGTATGAGGACGGCGCGACACTAAAGTCTTCTCTGGGCTTCGAAGCGGACTCGGATTCCCGTGCCATGCAGGACGTGAACGGCCTAGTCACGGCGGCGGAATCTTCGGCTGCCTTCGCGGACACGGAGAGCGGGGGCGGTCTGATCTTCATGGACGCTAACAACGTTGGGCATCAAGTCAGTATTGACCAGCTCAAGACTCTGCAGCTCGAAATTATTCAGGCTGGACAGGCAGCCTATCAGGAAAAGTGGAAGTTGCGCGACGCGATTGAAAAGGCGAAGACGAAAGAGGAGCTGGGAAAGATCGTCATCGCCTTCCATCCGGTTGACTTCTCTACGAAGTAATGTGGCGCTATCTGAAGCAGGTGCTCATCGCCTTTGATCAGCTCATCAATGCGCTCCTTGGCGGGTGGGCCGACGAAAGCCTATCGGCGCATGCGTGGAGGCAGCATCTGGAAGGAAAGCGTGATTGGCCGTACCAACTCATCGACACGCTCCTCTTCTTCGACGACAACCACTGCCGGGAGAGCTACGAGAGCGAGATCGAACGAAATCAACTGCCGCCCAGCATGCGGGGCTAGGTATAATCGCCGCCAGCACGAAGCAAGGACGCGGCACATAGCCTGTTCCTGCCTATCCACACCTACCGACGGCCGAGGCAAGGAATTCCCGGCGTATCGCCGGAGGATAGGCCCCCGCAAGGGGTGTAGAAACGACAAAGCCCAGTGCGCTAACACCGGGCTGAGTCTTTGATGCAAGGGGTGGTTATGCATGCCCTCACTCTTGCTTCGTGTCAGATTATGCCACACGACATCGTTGTGGTGACGGGCGACATCAATATTGATGGGCTCGTCATTGCCGTCATTATTGCGGCGTGGCTGATCGGCAAGAGGCGTTAAGCCGCAGGGGTCGTTCTTCTTCGGGAGTTCGGCCCCTCTTGCTATCTGTCTGCTCAGGCCCGCCAGTGCGCGGGCTTTTTTTATTGCCTTGAATGAGGGAAATGTGGCTCAGACATATGACATTCGGGTTGATCAGGGCGTTGATACCGAAAGGACCTTCAACTGCGTGGACGGCTACGGGAACGCTATGGACTTCTCCGGCTACTCCGCGCGGATGCAGGTGCGCAGATCGACATATCAGAAAGAGCCCATCGACGAGCTGACCGTTGAAAACGGCCGGCTCTTTTTCGAGGGGGCCCGGCTAACCGCGATCTTTCCGAGCGGCGTCACAAGCCGCTACCCGCCGGGACGGTCGCGCTACGACATCGAACTGGTTTCCAGTACTGGCCGGGTCCTCCGGCTTTTGCGGGGCTACTTCGACGTCATTCCGGAGGTGACTCGATGACCTACAGAGACAACGATTGCTGCGGCGATACCTGCAGGGTAACCACAGTGATGATCCCCGGGCCGCAAGGCGGCAAGGGGGACAAAGGGGATACGCCGGAAGACGTGGTCCTCTATACGCCGCAGACATTATCCGCAGAGGAGATGCTGCAGGCGCAAAAGAACCTGGGGCTTGCCGGTGAGGCGGCCCCTTCTTTTTGTGCGCCCGGCAGCGCACGTGTGATTGTGTGGTGAAAGTCCACTGTCCGCCCGGT
>ENA-OPXH01001119-OPXH01001119.1-human-gut-metagenome-genome-assembly--contig:-NODE-1119-length-19822-cov-3.205190_pt1 | contig 19822 bp, 13 predicted proteins | sample MGYA00241521_ERZ502034 | MGnify/ENA primary metagenome ERZ502034 (study PRJEB25962, sample SAMEA2042103) | human gut metagenome | biome: human gut; feature: human-associated habitat; material: faeces... | reverse complement strand
CCCCTGCCGCAGGAACGTCCCTTCGTAGACCGCGCGGCGGCCGTCGAGTTCCCCTTCGCGGAAAATACCGTCGCCGCGGAAGGGGTTGATCGTCAGGTAACCCACGCCCAGCGAGGTGACGTTCTGGAAAAAATGCGTGCCCTGCGACGGTTCCACCTCGAACTTCTCGATGCCGCATTCGACGATCACCTTTGCCTCCGAGATGTGGTTCCATTTCACGGGGACGCCCAGGAACGGGTCGGACGAGGATGTAGGAGCGTTTTTCATCCTGCATACGGTTGTTGAATTCGAGTAGCTCTTCGGCGATCTTTTCGGTCGAGAGCGAGTCGAACGTATCGCTCTTGATGTAGATGATGTCCGCGATGTCGCCCATCATGCCGATCCCGAGGGCGTTCTCGCCGTATATCAGCGCGTCGGAGACATCCACCTTGCTCCAGTCGATCGGGCGGTTGTCCTGGTTGTCGATGATCGGGCGGATCTGGAGCAGGTTGAATATCTGTTGCTGTCCGGCCTGTACGTCCATGTTGACTGCGAATTCGACCTCTACGGGGCAACGCATCTCCTCGGCTCCCAGCCTCAGGATGTCGCTGATGATCTCTGCGAGCGGGAAGGTGTTGTACTTCAGTATGTTGTTGAACGTGATGACTTTGCGCCCCCGGTCGAACGGGCTGTCCGAGATGCGTTCATTCTCGCGGTTCCATACCGAGCAGACGAACCGCGCGTTGCGCAGGCCGGCGATCCGGGCGATGTCCAGCCTGTGCAGGTTCACCGCGTCGTCGATCGACGTGCGGAATTCTTCGGGCTTGAGGCTGAGTGCCAGCACTTCGTTCTGTGTGTCGCGCAGCGCCAGTTCGGGGGTCGAGGTCTGGAGTACCTTCTGCGGGTAGCGGGGCGAGAAGCGCAGCGTACGGCCGCCGTCGACGACCAGTTTGCCCAGCCCCATGGCGATGTTGCAGACGCCGTCGGCCGGGGCCTCGTCGCCGATGGGGTAGTAGTTGATCGACCGGGCCACGCCCGAGAAGGTCGGGAAGAAGAGGCCGTCCTGCTCGGTGCCGCATACCTCCTGGATGATGACGGCCATTTTTTCCTCCGAGATCAGGTTTTGCGACGAGGAGAGGTAAGCCCTCGACGTGGCGAAATAGACCGAGGCGTAGACGCTCTTGACAGCCTTGAGCAGCAGTCGGAGCATCTGATCCCCGTTGTCCACGTAGGGGATCATGTAGGTGGAATAGATGCCTGCGAAGGGCTGGTAGTGCGAATCTTCCAACTTCGACGACGAACGTACGGCCAGCGGCGTGCGGACGGTCTGGATGTAGGCCTTCAGCTCCTGCTGCAACTTGGCCGGAACCGTCGAACTGACGAATTCCGAGAGTATCTCCTCGTCCGAGAACTCCTGCGAAATGATGTATTTGAGGCCGTTGAGGCGGATGAAGTCGTCGAAATAATCCGTGGCGATGACCACCGAGCGGGGGATCATGATGCGCACGTTGGCGTGCTTGTCGTAGAGCCGGTGCTTGAGGATCATCGAATTCATGAAGGCCAGCCCGCGGGCCTTGCCGCCGAGCGAGCCCTCGCCGATGCGTGCAAAGGCCACCGCGTCGCTGTAAGTTTCCGGGTCGAAACGCGCCACTACGCCCTGGCCGAGCAGCGTGCGGTAATCCTTGATGAGGTTGACGATGCGCTGGCGATGTTCCTGGGTCGAAGCGAACTGGCTCTTGTTGCCCCGGCGGATCGCCGCCGCCAGCGGGAACAGCCCCCGGGAATAGAGCCATTTCGAAAGGTGGTTTTGCGACGTGTGATATTCGAATGCCTTGTCGGGGATCGTGGCGATCATCTCCTGCATCTGCACCAGGTCTTTGGCCTTGCCGATGACGGCACCCGTGTCGGGGTCTTTGAAGAGGAATTCGCCGAAGGCGAACTCCTTGTCGATATATTCGTGCAGCTGTGTGAGCAGCGTTTTGGAATTCTTGGCGATGAACCCCGCTCCGAGTTGGCGGGCCTGTACCTCGAACTCGGTCTGCGACGATTGCAGCAGGACGGGCATCAGCGGGTTGTCGGCCTTGATGCGGCGGCAGAGGTCGATGCCCGCGTCGCGTTTCTCGCTCTCGGGCGGGTCGTTGCGGTGCAACACGAACCCTACGTCGGAGATCACGCCCAGGATGTTCTTCTTGTAGCGGTCGTAGAGTTCCACGGCATCCTCGTAATTGGTGGCCAGCAGGATTTTCGGCCGGGCACGCTTGCGCAGAATCTGCTGTTGCTCGTTGAAGGCGTCCTTGAGGAATTCGGTGTTCTGCAGTAGGATCAGCTTGTAGAGCTCGGGCAGGTAGGTCGAGTAGAAACGTATCGAGTCCTCGACGAGCAGGATGGCCTGCACGCCGCCGTCGGTGATGTCCTCCTCGGCGTTCATTTTATCCTCGACCAGCTTGATGATGGCCATGATCAGGTCGGTATTGCCGTGCCAGCCGAAGATGTAGTCGAGCCCCGAGCGATCCTGCTCCTCCAAACGGCGGTAGATGTCCTTCGAGAAGGAGGTGAGCAGTGCGACCGGGATCTGGGCGTGGCGTTCCTTGACGATCTTGGCAAACGAGAATACGTCCAGCTCCCCGACGTTGTACATCGTCAGGATGAAGTCGAACGAGTCGTCGCGGCCGAGCAGCTCCAACGCTTCGCGTGTGGAGCTCACGCGCGTGAACGACGGCGGGTTCGACATGTTCAGGTCGAGGTATTCCTGGTTGATCTGCGATTCGATGTGTCCGTCCTCCTCGAGGATATACCCGTCGTAGCTGCAGCAGACCAGCAGGATCTTGTGGATTCGGTATTTCATGAACCGGTACTGGGCCTTGTTCCCGTCCGGCAGGTATTCTTCGAGATTCTTGTTCATCGCGACTTCGTTTATTTCAACAAAAATAGGAAAAAATCGCCAACTGGGAAAAAGAAACTTTCCGCCGGCAGGTATTGCCGGCGGACGAGGGGTGTTGCCGGGGGCGTCCGGGTTCAGACCCTGGCGCTGAAAACCATGTGGCGCCAGAGGTAGGGTATGCGTCCGGCGCCCGTGAAGGCCAGTTGGCGGTATCCCGCCTCCCTGAGCAGGATGGCGAGTGTCCGGCGCGACCAGAACTTGATGTGGCCGCCTTCCCACAGGGCGCTCAGGTGGTGATCCATCTTGTTGGCCGCTGCGATGGTGAGGTTTTTCAGGTAGCCGTGGTAGGGTGTCGTGACGATGAACTGGCCGCCGCCGCTGGCTTCGAGGATGCTGCGGATGAACAATACGAATGCCCGCGGTTGGTAGAGGTGTTCGATGACCTCCATCGAAATCACTGTTTTGAAGGGAATGCCGCGCAGTTCGGACGGGAGTTCGCCCGAGGTTACATCACAGACGAAAAACCGCTCCGGATTTCCCCCCCCCTCATTCGGTTGGCGATCGCTATGCCCTGTTCGGATGCGTCGATGCCGTAGACGCAATAGCCTTTCTCAGCCAGGTAATTGGCGAAGTAACCGTTCCCGCAGCCTACATCCAGAATCGGAGAACCGTCCGTAGGCAGTAACCGCTCGATGTATTTACCGAGCAGTTTGTGGTAGAACATCGGCTGGGCGTCGCGCCATCCGAATTCGTTGTAGCTGGATGCCGTCATGGTGTCGTGGGATTTGAATACGCAATAACGGACAAATGTAGGTATATTTTTCATCGCACGCAAGCGGAACGGCGTTTATTTACAGCGGGTTTCTATTGCCTGGGGGCGACTTTCCGGAAGGGCCTGCGCGATTTTCGTTTTTTATTTCTATCTTTGTTCTGATAAAAAAACGATTCGCAATGAATACGGACAAATATATCCTTCAGGAAGTCACTACCTCCGCACAGGAGCGCGAATGGCTCGATTTACCCAAGAAGATTTACAAGGGCAACCGCAACTGGGTCTGCCCGCTGGATCAGGACATAACCGAGGTTTTCGACCCGGCGCGGAACGAACTCTTCGCCGAAGGCGAAGCCGTCCGGTGGGTGGTGCGCAACAGGGCCGGCGAGGTCGTGGGGCGTATCGCGGCGTTTTACAACCGCGAAAAGGCGGCCATCGAGGAACAGCCCACGGGCGGCTGCGGCTTCTTCGAGGCGATCGACGATCAGCAGGTCGCCGACATGATGTTCGATGCTTCGCGCATGTGGCTCCCCGCGGCATGGAGGCGATGGACGGGCCGATCAACTTCGGGCAGCGGCGCGACTGGTGGGGACTGCTGGTCGAAGGCTACGAATTCCAGCCGCTCTACAAGAATCCCTACAACCCTCCATATTATAAGGAGTTGTTCGAGAATTACGGCTTCAAAAACTATTTCAACCAGCACAGCTTTATCTGGCGTGCCAATGTCTCGGAGGCCAGCGAACGGATTTTCGACCGCGCCGAACGGCTCCTCTCTACGCCGGGGTATCATGTCGAGAATATCGACATGAACAATCTGGAGGACGCCGCCGAGAATTTCCGGCTGGTTTACAACAAGGCGTGGGCGCTCTTTTCGGGTGTCAGGCCCATGACACAGGAGGAGGCGATGCAGATGATGAAGGCCATGAAGCCGATTATTGACCCCGACATCATCTTTTTCGCCTATTTCAACGACGAACCGATCGGGTTCTTCATCACCGTGCCCGACCTGAACCGCATCATCGGGAAATTCAACGGCAAATTCGGGCTGATCCAGAAGCTCCGCCTGATGTGGGAGCTGAAAGTCCGTAAATCCTGCGATCGCATCTTCGGCATCATCTTCGGCATCGCCCCCGAGTTCCACGGCAAGGGCGTGGAGTCGGCCATCATGGCACGTTACTGGCATTTCATGATGGGGCAGCAGAGCCGTTACAAGACGCTCGAGCTGGCATGGATCGGCGATTTCAACCCCGTGATGAACCGCATGATCGAGACTTATGTCTGCGCCACGCGCCATAAGATACACACTACCTACCGTTACCTCTTCGACCGGACGAAGGAGTTCCACCGCTGTCCGCGCCTGGGGGTGAAACGCCGCGAGTAAAACCTAAAACCGTACCTATATGAAAACCACAGCATTTACCAAGTACCACATTGCCGCGGGGGCCAAGATGGCCGAATTCGCGGGATATAATATGCCGATCGAGTTCACGGGGATCAACGACGAGCACATGGCCGTGCGCAACGGCGCCGGCGTATTCGACGTGAGCCACATGGGCGAAATCTGGGTCAAGGGGCCCAAGGCGCTCGACCTGCTGCAACGCATCACCACCAACGACGTGTCGAAACTCTTCGACGGCAAGGTGCAGTATTCGTGTATGCCCAACGGGCACGGCGGCATCGTGGACGACATCCTCGTCTACCGTGTCGATGCCGAAACTTATATGCTCTGTGTCAACGCTGCCAACATCGAAAAGGACTGGAACCACATCTGCGAACAAGGCCGGGCGTTGGGCATGGAAGCCGGCCACGGCAAGGAGCTTTACAACGCTTCGGACGAGATCTGCCAGCTGGCCGTACAGGGGCCCCTGGCGATGAAGGTCGTGCAGAAAATGTGCGCGGAGCCGGTCGAAGATATGGAATACTATACCTTTAAAAAGATGAAGGTCGCCGACTGCGATGCCATCCTTTCGATCACGGGTTATACCGGATCGGGCGGCTGCGAGATCTATGTGGCCAACGAGGACGGCGACAAACTCTGGAAGGCGCTCTGGGAGGCTGGCGGGGAGTACGGGCTGAAGAACATCGGCCTCGGGGCCCGCGATACGCTGCGTCTGGAAAAGGGCTTCTGCCTCTACGGTAACGACATCGACGACACCACATCGCCCATCGAAGGCGCCCTGGGTTGGATCACCAAATTCGCCGAAGGAAAGGATTTCATCGACCGGGCGCTGATGGAAAAACAAAAGGCCGAGGGGGTTACGCGCAAGCTCGTCGGGTTCCGGATGATCGACCGCGGAATCCCGCGCCACGGCTATGCGATCGCAGCGCCGGACGGTACGCAGATCGGCCATGTTACGTCGGGTACGATGTCGCCCTGCCTGAAGGTCGGCTTCGGCCTGGGCTACGTGAAGCCCGAATATGCCAAACCGGGCACGGAGGTCGCCGTCGTTATCCGCGAGAAACCCCTGCGCGCCGAGGTGGTGAAGATCCCGTTCGTTTAACCTGCCCGGCCGGCTTGCACTCCGGCCCGCCCGGTTCGGGAATGTTTTGAAAATTAATGTAATTCTGTGATATGAAAGCAAAATACCTCGGACTCGACCTTTCGAGTCCCGTTGTGGTCAGCAGTTCGCCCTATACGGCGACTATGGCCAATATCGGACAGTGCGTCGCGAACGGCGCGGGCGCTGTCGTCCTGAAATCCATCTTCGAGGAGCAGATCATCCGTCATGCCGCCGCGCTGGATTACTCGTCGCAGGGCATGGGCGATTCGGGCGAATACCTCGAACGCTACATCGGCGATGCGTATAAGGGTGAATTCCTGAAGCTTGTCTCCGATGCCCGTACGACAGGGGTACCCGTCATCGCCAGCATCAACTGCATCGCGGCGGACGACGGGTGGACGGACTACGCCGTGGCCATGGAGGCTGCGGGGGCCGCAGCCCTGGAACTGAACATCTTTCTGCAACCGACCGACCGCCACCGTACGGCGCAGGAGTTGGAACAAGAGTACGCCGATGTCGTGCGCCGCGTGGCGGCTGCCGTGAAGATCCCGGTGTCGGTGAAGCTGCCGATGCGCCTGACCAATGTGCTTGCCGTCGCCGATTCGCTGCTGGCGCGCGGGGCGCGGGGCGTGGTGATGTTCAACCGCTTCTTCGAACCCGATATCGACGTGGAGCGCATGGCGTTCGTCAACGGCAACCCGTTCAGCGAACCTGCGGAATTGCGCAATGTCCTGCGCAGCGTGGCGCTTTGCTCTACGGCCCTCCCGCAGCTAGATGTCGCCGTATCGACGGGTGTGCACGACGGCGAGGCTGCCGTGAAAGCGCTGTTATGCGGTGCCAATGCGGTGCAGGTCTGCTCGGCGATCCATGAGAAGGGCTTCGGGGTCATTGCCGACATCAACCGGTTCATCGACCAGTGGGCTGAGCGCCACGGTTTCGAATCCCTGGGCGAGTTCCGCGGCAGGATGAATTACGGCAATGCCGAAAGCGATGTTTACCAGCGCGTGCAGTATATGAAATATTTTCCGCACGACGCCGAATAGGCGCCGGCGCCTATTGGAGCGATACCCCGCAGGCCGTCGGCCTGCGGGGTATCGCTTTTCCGGGTTACCTCGGCCGGTATCCTGTCTTTGCAGCCGGGTACCTCCGGGCGGGGCGTTGTCCCGGGGTGCGTGCGGCTGACCCCGATCCGGTTGTCAGTCCCGGCAAACCTCTCCCCAAATCCGCCCGAAGGTCTCGTGCAGCCGTGCCGTGTCGCGGATCAGCTCACGCAGTTCCGCCAATTTGCGGGCGTTGTCCGATTCCGGTATCCAGAGCCTCAGGTAGCCGCCTTCGGCATATTTTCGTTGCAGGTGTTCCACGCAACGGTCGAACTGCCCTTCGCGGCTGAGCGCAGGGTAGTGCGCCGTGCCGTATTGTATCGTGCGGCGGATTACGGTTTCAGGGTCGATGCAGCGGTCTGCCTCGGCTACGATCCGTCCGTAAATCGTGCGCGGGGCGTGGTCGGACGAGGCCCGGTGGTCTTCGATGGCGTCGCGCATCACGGCCATCTGTTCCTCTGTGAACCGCTGCCGCATAAAAGAGTCCCCGAGCAGGATTTCTCCCGAGCGGATATGGTGCGACTCCCGTCCGTATGCCAGCCCCGTGTCGTGGTAGGCTGCGATCGCGTAGACCATGTCGGCATCCACCTCGTAATGCCCGGCAAGCACGAGGCTCTGCGCAATGACCGTGCGTACGTGGTCGGTGCGGTGTGCCGCATCGAACGCCCCGTAGCGGGGAATGATCTCGGCCTCGATGTAGGCCTTCAGTTCTTCGGATGGTTTCATAGGTGCAAAAGTAATATATTTATCCGGATAGCTCGTTTGACCGGGGGATACTGTAAAAAGAAACGGCCGACTGTTTCTGTCGACCGTTTCTTTTCTGTATAAGGATGCTATCCTTGTCGGTTTGTGCTGTTATTTGAACGAACGCGTGTGCTTGTAGTCTGCAGCGTACGTATTGTTCATGTAGATATGGAACGTTGCCTTTTTACCTAAACCTTCCGAGTCGTTTAGCGTTTTCCACGAATCATCCCATTCGCCCAGCTTCGAGTGGTCGAAGCGGTAAATGTTGTAGAAACGGGGTTCTCCGCCCGGATTGTTATTGTTACGGCAGTCGTCGCTGTAATACGCCCAACGCTCCTTAAAACCGTCGACATAGGTGCAGATGAAATAGTAGCGGGTATCTTTATTGGAGCCATCTGTGACGTACCATTCGTAGTCGGAGATACTCCACTCGCCCTTGCCTTCGTAGCTCATTTCCACAGTTTCGGAGAGTTTATTTCCGAACCAGGGCTTGTTCCAGAGTTCCACTTTCTCGATTTCGCGCATCTTGTAGGTCATGGCGTTGAAATCCAGGGCGACCCAGTAGATACCGGCTTTCGAAACGGTGTTCGTTGCCGGGTTTTCAGCGATGGCGAAGGTCATGTTGCTTGCGTCGAGCTTGTAGTAGCGGCCTTTGTCGTCGGTAATGCTGAAATCACCCGAAGACAATTGCGTGAAGCATTCGAAAATGCTCGCTTCACGGCCGACATTCAGATCGTCACTTCCCTTCGCAACCAAAACGGGCAGGGCTTTGTTCAGGGCGATGGCTTCCTGGTTCTCGGTGGCGGAACCCTGCATGTTGACTGCGAGGGGTACTCCGAGCGAACGCTCCAGCAGGAAGAGGTCGTCATCCGTATTGTTCATATGAACCCAGAACGAAACTTTCTTTCCGTAGCCTTCCCTTTCCTTTTCATTCACTTTCCAAGTGTTATCCCACTGGTTGCTGAATGTATGGCGGAAAATGTTGTAGAACAGCGGATTCTTTTCAGCCTCAGACTTCTCCGAGTCACGGCAGTCGTCTTCGAAATGTCCCCAGAACTCGGACGAGCCGTCGGCATAGGTACAGATGAACTTGTGGCGAGAGTCTGTGTTGCCGCCCTCTTTGACGTTCCATGCGTAGTCCATAATGCCCCATACGCCGTTGCCTTCGTACGTGAGTTCGGCCTTGTTGCCCGGACTGGAAATGAAGAGCTCGACTTTCGAGATTTCCTTGAACTTATAGGTCATATTGGAGAAGTTCACGTAGAGCCAGTAAATGCCGTCGTGCTCGACAGTTACGGCAGTCGTCGCTTCGTTGTCCTTGATGAGTTCCATCCTGTTCTTCTCGGCCAGCCTGAAGTTGCGGTTGAGGTCGTCGGTGATAATCAGTTCGCCTGCAGTCAGCTTCGTAAAGATTTCGTAAGCCCCGGCCTCGCGCTGATCCGTGTACTTGCCTTTCGCCGTGTGGATGACGCTGGCAGCGAACAGGGTGAGCTCCTTCTGTCCCTCGGTGATTCCTCCGGAAATCTTGATCTCCGAAGGCATCGGGTCTACGGAATTGATGCGGGTGAGGGATACCGTGCGTACTCCGGCTTCGCTGCCGTAAATCTCTGAGTTCAGGCCGCACCATGCGCGTACCGTCCATTTGATAGTGGCGGTTTCGCCCAGGTCTGCACCTGCCAGTGTGGCGACCGTATTTAAAGTAGAACTTGCGACCTTGGCCGAGGGTTCGTACCCGTTGTTGTCGCTGGTGAGGACATAGAGCGGCTGGCTGAAATCCCCGTCTACATTATCGAACAGCAGTTCGTAGGTGATATAGCCGTTCTTGCTTGCTTTGGAAACCGCCCATTCGAAGTGGGTGGTGTTGCCGGTCTCCAGCATGATCGTCGCATTATTGCGCGGCAGGTAAAGCTGATCCGCGGGGGTGATATTGCCCGAAGGCGTCGTATCGTCGTCGCTGCAGGCGGCCAGGCCACATGCCATGGCGGCTCCGGCGACCAGCATCATGATAATCTTCTTCATAAATCGGTTGGTTTTGACGGGTTAGAACTTGACATCCTTGATCATCCACATGGATTCGATCGCCTGCGCAGCACTGGTATATGCACCCAGCGAACCGCCTACGTCGCCGTTCATCGACGAACGGGGCTGGTAGCACTTTACACCGAAATAAGCCTCGGGCCAACCTTCCGGCGTCTTGTCGATCGTCGCCCAGTAGTAGGAGGCATGACGGTAGAGGTAATTGTAGAGCTCCTTGCGGATTTTGCCGTCGAACGAGTCGACTTCCGTGTCGAGGATCATGCGCGTGAACCAGTGGAACATCACGGCGTGGAAGATCGAGTTGTTCTCGTCCGTCCCCTCGTCGCGCGATACCATTTCATAGTTGTAAACTTCGTTCATGCGGGTCGAGGTCATCTGGCCGCGGCCTGCCTGGATCGCCTTGCGCAGGTAACCCGTGTCGCCGGTCAGTTTCCAGATCAGACGGCCGGCTTCCATGCAGGTGCCCTGCGTGTAGCTCAGCGGGGTGGAGCCCAGCGTGCCGTCGGATGCCATCACGTCGATGTTCTGATCGAAGCAGGTGCAGGCCTGGTCGATGTATTCCTGGGCAGCCTCTTCGTTGCCTGCTGCGCGGCTGTACTGTGCCAGTGTCGCAGCTGCGATGGCTGCAGGGCCGTTCGTGCACTCGTTGGGCCCCAGATCCGACCATTTCCAAGGCAGCCAGCCGGACTGCGTCAACTCGTGACGGGGCCATACGCACTCGTCCCAGGTCTGTTTGGCGGCATTATAGTAGGTCTGATTGCCGGTCGCATCGTACATTTGGAGCAGGGCGATGATGATCCAGCAGGTGTCGTCGGTGAAATCGTTGCCAAAACCCGTCGAACCGCGCCAGCTCTGGTTGCCTTCGTAGTTGTTACCGCGCTTGTCGTACCATTTCTTGAAATAGCCTTCGATACGGGCTTTCTCCTCGGCATCGGTCGCCTTGATACGGTTGTAGTATTCTACCATGGCAGCCATGGCGTGTGCCTGCTGCCAGTAGTTGTTGAAATTGGCCCCGCCGGTTGCATTGTATTCCCTGTAAGAGAAGACGCCTTCGTAGCCATTGCGGTTTTCACTGCAGTAGAAGCGCTCGATGAAAGCCGTGGAGCAGGAGTCCGCCGCCTCAGTCCAATCGATCGTGTAGGGCGCGTACTGGGTGTTCCCCGTTACTTTTTCCGGCTTGGTAAGATCCTCGTATTCTTGTTCCGAGCAGGCGCCCGAGACGGCTGCTGCGGAAAGGGTCAGCATGGCAACAGTCCATCTGAATAGAGATTTTCTCATAATCTATAGGTTGATTTTAATTTTTATTCAATACTGTTTTGTTTCCGGATTCGCGTCCGAATCATTTCTCCGAATAGCTTTCCGCGTGTGCCGTCTTCCGGACTGCGCGGCAAAGGTTCCGGGCGGCCCCTCCCCGGAGGGAGGAACCGTCCGGTATCTTGTTGCTATTTGAAGATGTATTCGTGCCAGAATCCGCCTGCCTTGTTGTCTCCGTTCAGGTATAGGTAGCAGTCGAAATCACGGCCGCAATCCGAAAGGAGGAAATTATAGGTCTTGTTCCAGTCCTTGTCGCCATCGTTGTAAGTATAGATGTATACTCTCAGGTCGTGTAGGAAGAACCCAGCGAGGACGTCGTTCCGAGGAACCATTTATTGCCGTCGGCAGTCGTCATGTTGAAGCGGTGGCGCGTATCGTTGGAAGAGTTGACGGATATTTCGTTATCGTAGTCGAGCAACTCCCATACGCCCTTCCCTTTGTAGGTGAGGGTCTTGTAGACGGTCGACATCGAGTTGTCTGCCCACGATGCGGCATAGTATTCGATCATGCTGACCTGAACTGCGGTGTAGGTCATCGCACTGAAGTCGATCTTGATCCAGTAGATGCCGGCCTTCAGCGTGTTGGCAGTCGAAGAGCCGTCGACGATATGCTTGATGCGGCCGTTGCTCTTGAGCGAGTAGTAGCGATCCAGTTCGTCGACTACGGTGAATTCGCCCTCCGAGATTTTCGTGAAGCATTCGTATACACCGGAACCGACTGCTTTGCCGTCGAGGTACGCCGGGATCAGCTTGATGCCTGCGGCATCCTCCACGGCTTCACCCTTCAGCGTGACGGCCGTCGGCAGCGGATCGACCAGATTGATACGTGAAACGGTGAGCACATTGGCCTGCGTGTAGGTTTGGGAGAAGAGACCTTTGCCTGCACGTACCGTCCATTTGATCTGCCCGGTCTTGGCATTCTCGATTCCCGCCAGGGCGGCCACTTCGTTCAACTCTTTGGCCGAGATGCTCAGCGAAGCTTTGGAGCCGGTCATCTGGCTGGTCTTGATGGCAAGCGGTGCCGAGAAATCGCCGTCCGCTTTGTCGAACAACACTTCGTAAGTGATGTATCCGCCGTCTTCGGCAACGGAGGGGGCCCATTCGAAACTGGTATTCAAACCCTGATCCAGGTTGACCGATGCGTTGGCCGCGGGGGCGTAGAGCTCGTTGCCGGGCTGAATATTGAAATTCAGATCCTGGCCATCCTCCTCACAGGCGGTAAACCCGAGGGTGAGGGCTCCTGCGGCGAACAACATGATATTTTTCAATATGGTTTTCATGTGTTTTTCTTGATTGGTTAGTTAATCTCCTTTACAACTTGGCTGTTACCATCCCGGATTCTGCGGCAGGTTGGCGTTGATGTCACGCTCCTTCTGCGGAATGGGGAACCAGTATTTCATGCCGTAAGCATTCTGGCACTGGATGTTGCTGCCATCGTCGAGGAAGGGGGCACCCGTAGCGCGGGTCGTGAGATATGTGGCTCCCGTGCTCTTGAGCGACGGATTGTCGAGCAGGGCCCAACGGCGCAGGTCGAATGCACGGCGGCCTTCGAGGGCCAGCTCTACGCGGCGCTCGTCGCGGATAATCTGGCGCAGGTCGCTGCTGCCCGGATAGGAGCAGTATGCGGCGTCGAACCCGGCGCGTTCGCGCAGCGGTTTGATCGTCTTGTCCCAGATGTCGGATGTCATTTTGCTCTGCTCGTTCATCGATTCGGCATACATCAGCAATACGTCGGCGTAGCGGATCTCCATGAGCGATTTGTAGGTGTTGCCCTTGCTGTCGACCATGTCGGCGTTGTAGTTTTTCAGGGTGTAATACCCCGTAGCCGTGCGATCCTGCGTGCCGTTGTACGAGTCGAAACGTTCGTTGTCATTTTGCTTCTTTTCGTCCTCGGCTCTCGTATAGCAGGTGTAGGAGCCTTTGCCTTTGCCTTCGGAGCCGATGAGTCCCAGCCCTTTTGCGTCGGGAATATCCACGGTGCAGCCGTTGAAGGCGATGGTGGCTTCGAAACGCTTGTCGCGCTTCTCGTAGTCCGTGTCATCGGCGACGCTGCCGTCGAGTTTGCGGTAGGCATCGACCAATTCCTGCGTCGGCGACTGAGTGGTTACACCCTTGTTGCCGATGGACTGGGGAACGAAAGCATTGAAATTGTTCCAGGATCTGACGATGTTGTCAATGCCGCCGAGCGTGGCGAACTCGATCGTCATGATCGACTCGGGGCCGTAGCAGCACGACTGGTCGTGGAACAGTTTTTTATAATCCGATTCGAGGGCGTAGGTACCGTACTCCGTCGAGTTGATCAGCTTGTCGCACCAGATGGCGCAGTTCTCGAAATCGTTGTCGTAAAGGTATGCACGTGCATTGAGCGCCACGGCTGTGCCGCGCGTGTAACGTCCGTTTTCAGATTCCGGAATATCCGTGTTTTTCGGCAGGATCTCGGCTACCTCGGCAAGTTCCGAGTGGATGAACTCCTTGATCGTGGCGGCGGGCGTTACCTTGACGACGCGCGATTCGGGGAGCGTCGGATTGGTCGTGAAGAACGGCACGTCGCCGAACCACGTTACCAGGCGCAGGTAGGTGAAGGCGCGCATCAGACGGAGTTCTGCAAGCATGCGCGTCTTGAACGTTTCGTCGATATTCATGCGATCCTGGGCGTCGAGTGCCGTGTGGATCGTACGCAGTTCCTGGTAGCACTTGTCCCATTCGTCCGAGAAGCGACCGTTCGAGGTATTGGCCATACCCGTTACGATGCTGGTTTCGTTCGTCGAATGGCGGCTGCCGTACACGTCGTCCGACAGGAGGTTATTGGCGAAATAGTAGTCTTGGTGCCAGCACTGGTTGTACCCCAGGTACAGGGCCGTGCGGACATTGTCCTCGATCGTCCAGAAGGTCTCGTCGGTATAGGAGGTCGTCGGGTATTGCTCAAGGCCTACGCAGCTGACCATACCGAGGGAGAGGACGGCTAATATATTTTTGATTTTCATATTCTTTCCGATTGTTTAATTGTTAGAAAGTCAAGTCGATACCTCCACCGAAGTAACGCAGGGTCGGGTAGTTGCGCACCGAGTTGTCCGCTCCGCCGCTCATGTTGTTGCCGAACGAGGTGGTCTCGGGGTCTACGAACCCGTTTTTTGTCCAGGTCAGCGGGTTCTGCGTGTCGAAATAGATGCGCAGTGCCTCGCAGCCGAATTTCTTCGTCCACTTCTTGGGAAGGGTGTAGCCCAACTGGATGTTCTTGACACGCATGTATGCGCCCTCGAGCAACATCAGATCCGAGCCCGTGTGACCCCAGTTGTTCGTGTCGCTCACAGAGCCCGATACTCCCAGGCGCGGCCAGCGTGCATCGCGGTTCTGCGGCGACCAGTAGTCGAGCTGGTGGTCGAACATGGTCATCGAGTAGTCGGCGTGGAACGGCTGCACGAGCTCGCCGCGAACCGGGTTCTCACGCTTCAGCACGCCCTGGAGCATGATGCTGAAGTCGATGCCTTTCCACTTGACATTGTAGGTGAAACCGTAGGTATAGCGCGGGAAGGCATAACCCAGGTAGGTGCGGTCGTTTTCGTCGATCTTGCCGTCGCTGTTCAGGTCGACATAGCGCACGTCGCCCGGACGGAGCTGCGAACGGTCGATGCCGGTCGGCAGGGCTGCATCCTGGATTTCATCGTAGTTCTGGAAGAAACCATTCGTTTTCCAGCCGTAGAGGGCATTGATCGGCAGGCCCTCCATGATGATGGTGCCGGCACTGTCGGCAGTTCTGATAGCCGGGGTTCCGTAGCGGACTACCTCGTTCTGCGAGTCGGCGAGGTTGAGCGAGAAGTTGTGCTTCCAGTTGCCGCGCGAGAGGTTATAGTTGATGGTAAGCTCCCAGCCCTGGTTGTCGAGGATACCGCGGTTCTCCTTGGCGATCGAGGCGCCGAAGGTTCCGGGGACGATCGGGGAGAGGAGGATATCTTCCGTACGCTTGTAGAAGTAGTCGAAGTTGACGCTCAGGGTATTCTTGAAGAACGTCGCATCCACACCGATGTTGAAGGTCTTGGCGGTCTCCCACGTCAGCAGTTCATTACCCATGGTGAACATCAGGCCCTGAACCGGGACGCCGTTGAAACCGTAAGCGTTGGCCCAGGTGCCGTAGGTGGTCATGAAATCGTAGTCGCCCACATCCTGCTGGTTACCGTTCAGACCGTACGAAGCACGGAGTTTCAGGTCGCCGACACGGTCGCGGTAAGTCTGCATGAAATTCTCCTGCGACATGCGCCAGCCCAGCGATACCGAAGGGAAGAAGGCGCCGTTGCGCTCCTTGAGGAACTTCGAAGACATATCGTAACGGGCGGTGAATTCGAAATAGTAGCGGTCGTCGTAGGAGTATCCGGCGCGGCCGAAGAACGACTGCAATGCACGGCGGTATTTGCTCTGCGACGAGAGCTTGGTGCCTTCCGTGGCAATCGAACCGTCACCCGGCTGGTCGATGCTGTTCATACCCTGGCGGGCGGCCGTGATGTCATAGCCGATCTCCGATTCGTCCGACCAACCGAACAGTCCGGTTACGTTGTGCTTCTCCTTGAACGTGCGGTTGTAATCCAGCATCAGCTGTGCGGTGACGAAAGTGACTTTCTTCGTCCAGTCGTCTGCTTCGCGCTTGGTGTTGCCGCCGGTCGTAGCGGTCGAGATATCCGAATGGGCTGCGCCGTTGTCCACGACATACTGGTAAGTCTTGTGGGAGGTGAAACGGTGCTCGTGGCGGACTTCACCGCCCAGAACGGCACGAGCCTTCAGGCCTTTGATGATCTCGAAATCGGCCGTAAAGGTACCGGTGAGGTATTCGTGGTCGTTTTTGTTGGTACCACCGCCCATAAGGCCGGCCAGCGGCGATACGGAATAGCCGCCGTACTTATAGTTGTTGCCGAAGAAGATTCCGTTCTCCTCGTGGCGGTTGAAGTAGTAGTTCGGGAAACGGACGAGGTCGGCGAAAAGGAAGCCTTCGTTGGCATCCGACGGGGAGTTGATCTCCGAACGGGTGAAGCCGACGTTTGCGCCCAGTTTCAGCCGGCCGAATTCAGTCGTCAGGTTCGAACGCAGGTTATAGCGTTTTACGCCGTAATCGGGGCCCACGTAGTTGGATTCCTGATCGAAATAGCTGGCCGAAAGCATGTAGGTGGTGGTTTTCGTACCGCCCGTAACGCTTACGTTGTAGTTCTGCTGGAGTGCGTTCTGCATGGCCTGCTCTACGGCAGCCTCGCAGTCTCCGTGGTTGTAGAAATCCTGGATTTCGGCAGCCGTGAAGAGCGGCTCGCGGCCGACGTTGCTCAGGGCCTCGTTACGCAGGATCGCGTTGCGGTAGGTCGGAACGGCCTTGTAGAGGATATCGGGGTTTTCGACACCGACTTTGGCGCTGAAACGGATCTGCGGAGCCATCTCCTTGCGGCCGTTCTTGGTCGTGATCAGGATGACACCGTTCGAGGAACGTGCACCGTAGATAGCGGCCGAACCGGCATCCTTCAGGATGTTGATCGACTCGATATCGTTCGGGTTGAGGTCGTTCATACGGCCTGCGTCCGGCTGGGGTACACCGTCGATGACTACCAGCGGGGTGTTGTTACCCATGGTGTTCACACCGCGGATCGAGATGTTCATCTGGTTGTCCGTCGGGTTGAAATTTTTGGTCTGGATGATCAGGTTGGCTGCCGCACCCTGCAGTGCCTGCTGGATGTTGGCCACCGGGCGGTTCTCGATTGCCTCCGACTTCACGGTCGAAACGGCCGAGATGATGTGGCGCCGCGTCGTCGTGCCGTAACCTACGACTACGACTTCATCCAGGTAGCCCGAATCTTCTTCGAGCGTTGCTGCGATGGAGGTGCGCGTGCCTACCTGCATCGTTACGGTCTTGTAGCCGAGGAACGAAATCTGCAGTTCGTCGTTGTCGGTTACGCCCGAAAGGCTGAACTGGCCGTTGGAATCGGTCGCAGTGCCGTTCGACGTGTTCGAAACCATGACTGTGGCTCCCGCGACGGGCAGGTTGTTCTGGTCGACGACCGTACCCGTGATCGTTCTTTTGGTGTCTTGGGGTGCCGCCTGGACAGCTTCGAGGGCAGCAACGCACAAAAACAACGCAAGCGCCCGCTGCAACCAGCTTCCGGCTGTCATAAAAATGGATAAATTTTTCTTCATAAAGATTGGTTGGTTTTGTCCATAGTAGATGAATGATGATTGAAAATGAAATTCCCCCATATGCACGATTCGTACATATATATAATAGAAACCTCAGGGGAAAGGAGTCATTTTGGCATAGGCTTATACGATTTTAGGTTGTTTTTAGGTTTATGATTTGTTAAAAGTATATTTCAACACGTTCAAATTGCAATTCAAATATAGAGGATTTCCCCCCCCCGTCAGGTACGAATTTGAGCATTTGTAGTACGTTATTGTGTCCCGAATATAAAACCCGGGGCATTTTTAAGAATCGCCCGCGCAGAAAGTCCGATTCTTGTCATTTTTTAATATTTCGGTGTCAGATTTCATAATTATCCCCTCGTAAGCCGTTTCATATGGCTGCTGAGTGGCTTTTTTTTGAAGTATGCATGGGTATTTCCGATGTATACAGGACGGTATGTACGGCCCTGCCGGAGGCTGTCGTGGGAATACAGATTTATGCCGTGCGGTATTGACCGGAGCGATGCGGCAGGTGGCTGGAGCGGCTTGTAACGGGGCGAATTGCGGGGTGAATGGAATTGCTGCCGCCGCATGTGGGGAAGGGTGTGCGGGTGAAACTGGCTTCGGTGGGCGGATCTTGTTGCGGAATGAAAAAATCGCTCCCGGAAAATCTTATTGTGTTAAAATCTGCATATTACGTGGAAAAAAGTTATATTTGCTTATGAAAAATGATTTTCAACCTATCAAATCTGATATGCAGCAGGAGCGAGACAAGTTATGTTACCTGACGATCGGGGATAAGGACGAGAAATGGGGCGTTGTCGTCACGACGATCGGGTACCAGTTTATTCCGCCGGGGACGAAGTACCCGCTCTCGGCACATCCGGACAAGTACTCTTTCATGCCCCGCGGCGGACGGATACTGAACGAATACCAGTTGGTGTATATCACCAAGGGCTCCGGGTATTTCGCTTCGCAGTCCTGTCCCGAGGCGCCTGTGAAGGCCGGGACGGTGATGCTGTTGTTTCCCGGGGAGTGGCATAGCTACCATCCCGACGACGCGACCGGCTGGGACGAATACTGGGTCGGGTTCAAGGGTTCCTATATCGACGACAGGGTGGCGAACCGGTTTCTCGTGCGCGAGCAGCCGTTACATAATATCGGGATAAGTTCGGGGATCGTGAGCCTGTATGAGGAGATACTGCAACTGGCGTCGGCCGAAAAGGCGGGGTGCCAGCAGATGATGTCGAGCATCGTGCTGCACATCCTGGGTTCCATCTATTACAAGGAGCGGAATAACTCCTATGCCAATACGTTCATCCTTGAGAAAGTCAATGCCGCGCGGGAGCTGATGAAGGATGTGGATAACCCGCGTGACGTCGAGGCGATCGCCCGGGAACTCGGGGTCAGCTATTCGTGGTTCCGCAAGACGTTCAAGGAATACACCGGGATATCCCCCGCGCAGTACCAGTTGCAGCAGCGGCTCCTGAAGGCCAAAGAGATGCTGACGGGGACGGATATAAATATATCGGATATCGCCTATGCCTTGAAGTTCGTGAATACCGGGCAGTTTTCCACCTTTTTCAAGCATAAGGAGGGTGTCACTCCGTCCGATTTCAGGAAACGGAACAGCTGGAAATAATCCGGAGGAACGGGTGTCGCTGCCCGCTGCGTGGAAATGCCGGCGGGTGGGCGGCCTTTGGTAAGAAGGGTGCTGTCCGGCGAAGGGGAGGGCCGGCCTTGCGCCTCCTTGTGGCGGGTCGACTGTCTGGTTCCTCTCTTTGGGGTGTGCTGGGCGGGTTGCCCGATACCTCTTTCATGTGAGGAGTCGGCGGGCGGATGTTTCTTACGGCGTGGTGAAGGGCTGGTTTGCCGGATGTCGCGCTTCCCTACGGTGCCGGCAGGGCGCAGGAGCTTCTTTTTTTACGGCGGTAGTGCTCAGGATTGCAGGGTTTCCCGCGCTGGCGCGGAACGGGCTGCCGGATTCCTTTCTTTTCCAAGGCAGTGCCCCTCCCCAGCGTGGTGATAGCCGGGATATTGCGCGCGGATGCTGTTCCGGAGAAGCCGTTGCCGCGTGCCGGGGCTTACCGGGACAGGATCGTAGATAAAAAAATCCCTCCGTTTTGCGGAGGGATTTTTACCTGTAATTGATTTGCGGCCGGGCGGCCGTATGCAGACTGTCCTGCAGGCTGGGTTCTTATTTCGCGTACGAGACGGCGCGGGTTTCGCGGATCACGGTGATCTTCACCTGGCCGGGATAGGTCATCTCGTCCTGGATCTTCTTGGCGATATCGTGCGACAGCCCTTCCGACTCCTGGTCGGTGAGTTTGTCTGCACCGACGATCACG
>ENA-OPXH01001114-OPXH01001114.1-human-gut-metagenome-genome-assembly--contig:-NODE-1114-length-19904-cov-4.763716_pt1 | contig 19904 bp, 18 predicted proteins | sample MGYA00241521_ERZ502034 | MGnify/ENA primary metagenome ERZ502034 (study PRJEB25962, sample SAMEA2042103) | human gut metagenome | biome: human gut; feature: human-associated habitat; material: faeces... | reverse complement strand
GGCAAGCTTCGGCTCGGCGGCAAGAGCCTCGTCGTCGATGCTCACCGAGCGGTCGCTCAGGGCCATGGCCGCGGTCTTAAAGCCGAGGGCATGGAGCTGCGCCAGCCCCTTTTCGGGCCAGTCGGCGGGCGTTTCGCCAAGCTGCGCCCACGGCACCTGAAACACCGTGCCCATGCTCACCCGCACCGCGCGACGGCAGAGCGGGTCACAGCAGGAGGGGTTGATGAGGACGGCGTCCATGTTCAGCGCCGCCGCACTGCGGAAGATCGCCCCCACGTTGGTGGAATCCACAATGCCTTCCAGCACCGCCACCCGCTTAGCGTCCCGGCAAAGCTCCTCCACGCTGCGGGGAGCCGGGCGGCGGAAGGCGCAGAGCACGCCCCGCGTCAGCTCAAAGCCGGTCAGCGCGGCCAGCAGCTCCCGGTCTGCGGTGTAGACCGGCACATCCCCGCAGCGGGTCAGGATCTCCGCCGCCGGGCCGGTGATCTGTTTGCGCTCCATGAGCAGCGAAACGGGCCGGTATCCGGCATCCAGCGCACGGGAGATCACCTTTGGGCTCTCGGCGATGAAGATGCCTTTTTCCGGTTCCAGCCGGTTCCGGAGCTGGTTCTGCGTCAGGCGGGCGTAGGGGTCCAGCTCCGGCGCGTGAAAATCGGTGATCTCGACGATGTTCGGCATAAAAATTTCTCCTTCGGTTCCTTGATGGCTCCTATTGTAGCACAACCGGCGCTCCATTGCAAAAGCATGGCCGCCATGTGGGATTTACATGGTCGTTCTTGCCAAAAATCACGCTCAGATTTTGACAAATCCGACAAATTGCGCTATCATAGACTGGAACTTATGAAGAGGGGGAAATTTTCGTGTCCATCAGCAAAAAACTGTCCCACAACGGGCAGATGTCCGAAGCGTTCTGCACCGCGATCTTCCTGTCGCTTTCCGGCGGATTGCAGGATGTTTACACCTATTTGTATCGTGGCAAAGTTTTCGCCAACGCTCAGACCGGCAACATCGTGCTGTGCGGCGTGAAGCTGGTCGAAGGCGACTGGGGGGCCGTGTTGCACTATCTGGTGCCGCTCTGCTTCTTCGCGCTGGGCGTTTTTGCGGCGGAACTGCTGCGCCAGAAATTCCGGCAGATGCAGCGGCTCCACTGGCGGCAGTTGGTGGTGCTGTGCGAAATTTTGATGCTCTTCGTGGTGGGCTTCTTCCCGCAGGAATGGAATCTGGTGGCCAACGCCCTCGTCTCCTTCGCCTGTGCGATGCAGGTACAGGCCTTCCGTAAGGTGAACGGCTACGCCTTTGCCAGCACCATGTGCATCGGCAACCTGCGCAGCGGCATGGACTCTCTGTGCAGTTGGCTCGTGGCGGGCAACCGCGCCGCCAAGGACAAGGCGCTCCACTACTTCGCCATCATCTTCCTGTTCGCGCTGGGCGCAGCCCTCGGCAGCGTGGCGCTGAATTTCTGCGGGGCCAAGGCCATCTGGTTCTCCTGCCTTCTGCTGACCGTCAGCTTCTGCCTGATGTTCCTGAAAGAAGATGTGGAAGAGCTCAAAGAGGATCTTGAAAAGTTGGAAGCAAAGCATTGACCGCTCCATCTCCCCACCGGGCTGCATCCAGCCTCATACTGCCTATTCCGCACGGTGCGGGCTGATTTTCCGTTTTTGGCACTGATTTTTCATTGCGCTGCTCGGCTTGATATGGTATACTGACTCTATGTGTTGAAACTTCCGGCGGCGGCCCACGGTGTAACAGCCGCCGCCGGGTTTGTTACAAAGAATAGGAGCAACGAATGAAAAAAGGATTTGACAACGACAAATACCTTCAGATGCAGTCGGAGCACATCCGGGAGCGGATCGCGCAGTTCGACAACAAGCTGTATCTGGAATTCGGCGGCAAGCTGTTCGATGACTACCACGCCTCCCGCGTGCTGCCCGGCTTCCAGCCGGACTCCAAGCTGCAGATGCTGCTGCAGCTCAAGGATCAGGCTGAGATCGTCATCGTCATCAGCGCCGAGGACATCGTAAGCAACAAGGTGCGCGGCGATTACGGCATCACCTACGACCTCGACGTGCTGCGCCTCATCGACGCGTTTCAGGAGCGGGGCCTGTTCGTGGGCAGCGTGTGCGTGACCATGTACACCGCCGCCCCCGAAGTGGAGGCTTTTGAAAAGCGGCTGAACAGCCTTGGCATCCGCACCTTCCGCCACTACAAGATCCCCGGCTACCCCAACGACGTGGCCCGCATCGTCAGCGACGAGGGCTACGGCCGGAACGACTACATCGAGACCCAGCGCCCGCTGGTGGTCATCACGGCCCCCGGCCCCGGCAGCGGCAAGATGGCCACCTGCCTGTCCCAGCTGTACCACGAGTACAAGCGGGGCGTCAAGGCCGGTTACGCCAAGTTCGAGACCTTCCCCATCTGGAACATTCCCCTCAAGCACCCGGTCAACCTCGCGTATGAGGCCGCTACCGCCGACCTGAACGACGTGAACATGATCGACCCCTTCCATCTGGAGGCCTACGGCGTCACCACCGTCAACTACAACCGCGACATCGAGATCTTCCCGGTGGTCAACGCGATGTTCGAGCTCATCGCGGGCAAGAGTCCCTACAAGTCCCCCACGGACATGGGCGTGAACATGGCAGGCAACTGCATCGTGGACGATGCGGTCTGCCGCGAAGCCTCCCGCAAGGAGATCCTGCGCCGCTACTTCAAGTGCCTGTGTGAGCAGAAGATCACCGGAACGGTCAAGGAGACCGAGCGCTACAAGCTGGAACTGCTGATGAATCAGGCCGACCTGACCGTGGGCCAGCGCGAAGTGGAAAAGCAGGCTCATGCCCGCAGCGAGAGCACCGGCGGGGCCCCTGCTGCCGCCATTGAGCTGCCGGACGGCACCGTTGTTACCGGCAAGACCGGTCCGCTGCTGGGTGCAGCAGCATCTGCTCTGATGAATGCTCTCAAGGTGCTGGCCGGTATCCCGCAGGAGACCGACCTTGTGAGTGCGGCTTCCATTGAGCCCATCCAGACCCTCAAGACCAACTATCTGGGCGGCAAGAATCCCCGCCTGCACACCGACGAGATCCTGATCGCGCTTTCCAGCTCGGCTGCTTCCAACGAGCAGGCTGCAGCGGCCATGCATCAGCTGCCCAACCTCAAGGGCTGCGATGTGCACTCCACCGTGCTGCTTTCGGGTGTGGATACCAGCACCCTGAACCGGCTGGGAATGTACCTGACCTGTGACCCTGTTTACGAGGAAGAAGACCGCAAGTACCACAAGCAGTAAATTATACAAAAAACAAAACAGGCGCATCCAAAGGCCGAAAGGCTGGCGGATGCGCCTGTTTTTCATTGGTTCAGATGCCGGTAAAATAAGGTCTGTACTTTTCTGCGTACAGCTGGGTGCCCATGCGGCGCAGGCCGCCGTACAGGTGCCGCCGGATCAGCGGTTCAATGGCATCCAGGTCTTTTTCCCGGATCACCCGCAAAATTTCCCGGTGCTCACTCAGCACATCCGGCACATTGTTTGCCCGCACCACATCCAGACGGGTAAAGCGGGAATAATCCGGCTGCGGCTTTGTCAGGTTCTGCCAGATGTACCATTTGTTCATGCTGCAAAACCAGATGGCGTGCATTTCCAGATCCAGCGTCAGGAAGGCATTGATATCCACATTGTCTGGGTCGGTCATGGTCTGGGCCATCTCTTCCAGTAGGTCATATTTGTGCTTGATCTCGATGTACTCTTTGGGCGAACAGACCTGAATGAAATCGCGCAGCACCGTGCTTTCAACGGCTGTGCGCTGGTATACGATCTGATCCACGATATCCAGATCAATGGGGGTGACGATGGTGCCCTTGCAGGGAATGATCTGCACAAAGCCGTTCTGTTCCAGCCGCTGCAGGGCAGCGCGCACTGGTGTGCGCGAAATGCCGAACCGTTTGCACAGCTGATTTTCGCTGATGGTCTCTCCGGGCTTGATCTTCAGCGTAACGATCTCATATTCCAGCGTCTGGTAGATGTCCTCTGGATGCAGCTGTTCAGCCATGTGCTCACACTCCATTTACATAGTTGATGATAAGACATTTCTATTTTAGCCTGCTAAAAAGAGATTGTCAACGTATGAGAATGAAGTATACAATAGCCTGTATACAAGTATAGGAAAAGCTCCGAAATTTATCATATCTGACAAAAATTGATATATCAGATGAAAATGAACCAAATAGTGTCGCTGGATTGTAACAGTTTCCACGAGAAACGGATAAGATTGTTAGTTATGCACAAAGAAACTTTACGAAGTTGGTGAAGTTTGGCTTTTGTGCGGATGTGAATTTTCTGTTACGATTAGCGTGCAATGAAAATGCTGTATACAGGGGCCGCCAAAAACTTTGCTAGCGTATAAGGTAAAAAGGTACCCCTGAAACAAGGAGGAAGAAGATTATGAAAAAGATCTCTCGTCGCAATTTCCTGAAGGTGTCTGGTGCAATGGCAGCTGCAGGTGCTCTGGCAGCCTGCGGCGGTTCCGGTGCATCCACCCCGGCTGCTTCCGGCGCAGCATCCACCAGCACTGCAGCAAGTGCCGCAGCAGCCGGTGAGGACAAGTTTGCATCTCTGGGCGATTTCACCATGACCGTGGGTCATGCACAGCCCGAAGGCAACCCCCGCTTTGTTTCCATGGAGCAGTTTGCCGCCGATGTGGCAGAGGCCACCAATGGCCATGTGAAGATCGAAGTTTACGGCAACGGCCAGCTGGGTACCGAGAAGGAGATGCTGGAGCAGGTCGTGGCCGGCACCGTGCAGGGCATGCGCGGCGGTCAGTTCGACTTCAGCCCCCGTCTGCTGATGTTCACCCTGCCCTTCCTGACCAACACCCGTGCGCAGGTCACGGCTCTGCTGCAGAGCGATCTGGCACAGAAGGTGTGCGCTGAGGCCGAAGGCGAGACGGGCACTGTCATCATTAACCTGTGCGATGCAGGCGGCTACCGCCAGTTCTCCAACTCCAAGCACCCCATCAAGGCTCCCGCAGACCTGAAGGGCCTGAAGATGCGCACCAACGGCATGAAGACCATTGACATGACCTTCCAGGCAATGGGTGCTACCACCACTACCATCCCGTACTCCGACCTGTACATGGGCCTGAAGACCGGCGTTGCAGACGGTCAGGAGAACCCTTGGGTCAACGTGGAGGGCATGAAGTTCTATGAAGTGCAGAAGTACTTCACCGAGGTCAACTACCAGTTCCATCCGGATCCCTTCTATGTGAACGCAGCATGGTGGAACGGCCTGCCCGAGGAGTACCGCGATATCATTACCGAGTGCGCCACCAAGATGGGCGAGTACAACGACGAGCTGATCGACAAGAACTCCAGCGCCGCAAAGCAGACCATCGTGGATTCCGGCTGCGAAGTCTACGAGCCCTCTGCCGATGAGCTGAAGGCCTTCCAGACCGCTGTGCAGTCCGTGTACGACCAGTGTGTCACCGAGGGCATCTGCACCGCCGACGAGATCAAGGAGATGCAGGATATCATCGCAAAGGCATAAGCAGAAACGACCAAAGGTTAGAACGGCCATGTTACGGTAAAGGCGAGAGGGCAGCCTGCGGGCTGCCCTCTGCTGTAACAGGCCAATGGAAAAAGTTGTAAAATAACCGAAAGGGGCTGAGCACCATCGAAAAGCTGAAAAAAATCGGCAAGAAGCTGTTTGACATATACTTTACCATCGGCGTGATCGCCATGGCACTGCTGGCAGCTCTTGTGATCTTTACCGTTATTGCGCGCTACTGCTTCTCCCTGAGCTGGAAGCAGCTGGCAGAGTTCAACACCACCCTGTTTGCCTTTACCACTTTCTGGGGCATGGGCATCAACGTGATCAAGGACGAGCACGTCATGATCGACATCCTTTACGACGGTGTCAAGCCTGCCCGCAAGCGCTGGCTGGCTATCGTCAATTACCTCATCGTGCTGGCTGTGGTGCTGGTGTTCACCTATCAGGGCTTCAAGTATGTGGGCGTTGCCGGTAAGCAGATCAGTCAGGGCATGGAAATCCCCATGATGTATACGCTGTCTGAAAAAAGCTGATGGTTCACATCCTGCATCACACAGAAGCTGGCCTTATTGCGCTGTTTTGCTTTCAGTGTTTGCCCGTCCAGCCGGACGGTTCCATTCACTTCTTTCAAAAGCCCGCACAGGCAGCGTGTCATCGTCGTTTTTCCTGCGCCGTTATGACCGACAATCCCCAACACTTCGCCCCGTTTTGCAGAAAAGCCAAGGCCGCTGAATACCGGCTGCTTATCAAAGGCACAGGAAAGGTTTTCTACGGATAAGCCTTCCTGCGCTCCTGACGGATCGGCGGGAGGCAGCTCCAGCACAGGATGGACAAGACTTCTAAGCCCCATCCTGATACGCTGCTCATCCGAAAGATTGCGAAACTCATTCCCAGAAAATATCTGAACGATTTTCCCCTTTTGAATGAAGATTGCCCGGTCAATCAGATCCATCAGGAAATATAGGCGGTGTTCGGCAATAACAACCGTCCGCCCTTCTTTTTTGATCTGGATAATCTGCTGGCGTAAGGTGTCAATCGCACCAGCATCCAGATTTGCCGTCGGCTCGTCCAATACAAAAATGGACGGGTTCATGGCATATACAGAGGCAAATGCAAGACTTTGTTTTTCTCCGCCTGACATAGAAAAGATATTACGGCCCAGCAGTGACTGTATTTTCAGAGCAGAAACCGTAGCATCATATCGCTCTTTGATTTTCCTTGGCTCAACGCCTGCGTTTTCCAAACCAAAAGTAATCTCGCTGTCAGAATCTATATTGAAGAACTGCGATTTTGGGTTTTGGAACACGGAACCAACCTGTTCTGCCAAACGGTACATTTCTGTTTGAGCTACATTCATACCGTATACAATCGTTGTACCAGATAAGGTTCCGCCCTCGACAAAATGAGGAATCAGACCGTTAATAAGTTTTGTTATGGTTGTCTTACCACAGCCTGATTCACCAGTAAGAACAATGCACTCGCCCTGCTGAATGTTCAGGTCTATATGAGAAAGCGTCCCCTGCGATTTCTCATATTCAAAAGATACATTTTGAATTTCAATCATAGGAAACACCTCCTTATCCTACCATAATGGAAACTACGCAAAAAGCAACGCCTATTGCCAAACACACAAAGTCCTGCACGCCGAATTTCATTTCAATCATGCTTGTCTTAGGAGCAGGATTTTCAATCCCCCGCGTAACAGCGGCGGCGGATAATTCTTCCGCTGTTGTTGTGGCAGAGATCATTGTAGGCACCAGTAAGCATTCAATTTTTTGTACTCCATGAATATTACGGAGCTTCATGGCATCCCGGATATAGCCGGTTTCTTCTTTTAAAGCCGGAAAATATCGGACAGTTACAGACAAAGGAATAATCAATCCCTGCGGGATATGCCATTTCCGAAGTGCAACCATCAATTCCCGGACGGGCGTTTTCTGTAATACCATTGTACCGACAATCAAACAAGGGAAAATCTTTCTTGCATAAGATACAATGATTGTGAAGCTGCTGGCTAAAATTTTCGGTCCGTTTGGAAATACATAGTATTGTAGCGCCAGACAAATTCCAAATGCGATTGCCAGTTTGCCTGCGGATTTTTGGCATCCGCAGGCAACGATCAGTAGGAGCAGAAAAATAACCCATGTAATTTCAACCCATACGGAGTGCTGGGTAAAGGCCACAATATTTGCCAGCACCAACAAAAGCAATTCCGTCCGTGGATCGAACCTTAATGTATGTTTTTTTCCCTCCCCATTCATCACACAATTCCTGCCTTTACAAAGTGCTTTTTGAACAGACCTCTGGCAATAAATGCGCCGATGATACCACCGATGATTGGAGCAACAAACAGAACGATTAGCATTGCATTGGATGACAGAGCTTCAACTGCCGCAACATAATCAGCGGGCATTCCCTGTTCTGTAATCTGTGCCAAGAAATCGGCCTTAAACAACCAGATGGGAAGGGGAGAACCAACCATCCCCAGAGAAAAAATCACATAGGCAATCGAATTTCCCTTGAAGCTGTTATACTTAGTCACCATTCGGACAACTTCAGCCAAAATGCAAGTAGAAGCCATCGAGATCAGGATCACCAGGGTAAATTGTCCTGTGGCAAAATAGATAAGAGCCGTGATAAGCCCCATCAGGAAAACTGCACCCGGTTTTTGAACCTTTGCGACCATCAGCATAAAGGGAATGCCTGCAAACACAGCGATAAAGCCAGGCATCAGCATCCAAAGAACAGGGTGAATACCTCCCAGAAGCATAAAGGCAAAGTTGATGACAAAGTAGATTGCGGAAAAGATACCGATGGTAATAAGGTCTTTTCCTTTCAGTTTTTTGTTCGTACTCACTTCAGACATTGAAAATTCCTCCTTTTAGTTAGGGCTTGCTAACTCATAGACTTTTTGAAAGCGCCCTTCGGCGTTTTCAGTAACTATTATAGCAGACTTGAAAAGTCTTTTCCGCTCCAATCGGCCTTTTTTGTTCCAACCAGACGCCTTCTTTTTATTTGAATTTTGCTTGAGTGAATTTCTTTATTTTTATGAAATTTGTGTTTTTATTTTATTCTGCCTAAGCCATTTCTCTTGTTAAGGATTGTAGTATTAGTAGAGGGAGAATACGAGGAAAGAGTTACGGTAGCAAGCATAGGAAGTGTGTACCCACTTCCGTATTTTGCTCTGCAAAACAGCTTGTTGGGAAGTGTCCCAAACCCTCAAAACGGAAAGGAGAGTAAAACGAATGGAAGGCAGAAAACGAACCGTGCAGGTCAAATTTTATGTGACGGAAGAAGAACGGAGGTTGATTCGAGAAAAAATGAAATTGATACCAACCCGGAATATGGCCGCCTAGGCCGGAAAATAGCCGTCCTGCCTGCGAAGAGAGCCGATCAGCAGCGGATCGCTTTTCACATTAAGGACATCAACGATGCCTGCCTTCGGCAGTCCCAACTTATCAGCTGATACTTCCAGAACTACACCATACCATTTATTATTGTCGTTGTGCCGCAGCACAGCATTCCAGTCATGCCAGGGGTATTCCGGCTCTGTGCCGTACTGTTGGCGTATCCATGTAAATAATTCTTGTCGTGTCATCTCTTAAGTTAATTTTTTACGATAAAATCTTGTACGCTTAGATAAAATTAGTATAATACTTTTATTCTCTTATTCTCTGTATTTTGAAGGGGTAAATCCATAATACCTTTTGAATATTTCAATCAATCTACTGGGGTTGGAGTATCCAACAATTCTTGAAATTTCCGCAATGGTGAGGTCGGTCTGAATAAGCATGTGCTCGGCTACAGAGATCCTTTTCCTCTGAATGTATTCGGTAATGGACATATTATAAACTGACTTAAATAGCTTTTTCATCTTGCTTTCACTCATACATGCAATGGTGGAAAGCGTCTGTAATGTAATATTAAAACTGTAATGTTCATCCATGTAATGCGTTAGTTCATCTAATGCCTGTAAATCTGTTTCGTTGATGGATCGGGCATTCTCTTCATTTAGTCTGTTTTCTTTCAAATAAGAAGCAAGAATCGAGATGATTTCATATATTTTTGCTTCTACTGTAATTCTGGACGCTTTCATGGAAAGCAGATACTCATATAGGCTTTGCATAGCACGATTGACATTTGGTAAATAAAATTTCCCTTTTTCTTTGAAGAAATCAGAAAAGTTCACTTCAAGATCACCGGAAATTTCCTGGAGATACTGATCAATAAATTCCTGGTCAAACTGCACAGTAATACATCTTAATGGAATCTGAGGATGATAAATAGCTTTGTACTTTTCAGATGGTTCATAACAGCGCAATGTATTCGGAGAAACATTTTGATACGGATAAAATTCATCTCCTGCGCCACTAATATAGAGAGCAAGTACATATCCAGGCCCAATATGTTCTCCAACCACGGTTTCCTGATTAAATCGTATGTCTGTCACTGTAATGACGAAATCGTGGTGAACCTCATTCGTCCATTGAAATCCGATTCCGTATTTCTGATTGATCTTATAATATGTTCCGTACTCTATTGGATTCTTTATCGATTCAACAAAGAAATCCTCTCGTTTAACTTCTATCATTGGCCCCTCCAAAGATACCTCGGTTAGATTTGTTAGTACCTTGTTCAGACTTTATATCTGTTTTGCCCTTTACAGTTATCCGCAACTAATTATAATAAAAGAGCAGATGTCTGTCAAACCGTTTTTTAGCAAAAAGGAGGCTCGGATTTGAAGTCAATTCGTTGTTTATATAAAAAACTGTTGCAATATGTCCCGGATAAAAGAATTTGGGCATATTCTTCTATGGCATTGTCTGCCGCTGCCGTCTGCTCATATATGGGAGCTTATTGGTTTCTCTGGCAATGCATTGTGTCCATTCTGGTTATCCCCGCATATGAGAAGGCTATGTATGATGCAATTATCGTAGTCGCACTTATGATTTTACGAGGCATCCTCAACATTGCATCGGCAACGTGTTCCCACTATTTAGGCTTCCGGCTTGAAACAAACTTAAGAAAAAATGGGCTTCATAAATTATTGGATGCCTCTTCTTCCTTTTTTGACCACAACAGTTCTGGAGAGATTCGAAAAGTTATTGATGATAACGCAGCAGAAACACACAAAACAGTGGCCCATTTGATTCCAGACAACATCACTGCTGTTATGACGCCGGTATTAATGTTTGTGCTGATGTTTGCAATTGATTACCGCCTTGGTATTCTCTTGATCCTTATAACTGTAATTGGTGTTCTTCAGTATCGTAAAATGTCCGGTGGTACTGAATTTCTGTCTGGCTATTCAGCGGCACTTCAAAAGATGAGTGCGGCAACAGTAGAATATGTCAGAGGAATGCAGATCATAAAAATCTTCGGTGTAACTGTACAGTATTACAAAACTCTGATTGACTCGATCAAGGAGTACAAACAGTACGTCTATCAGTATAGCCTCAGTTGTAAGAATCCCTATGTTGGATTCCAGGTTCTGTTCAACGTGTTTTATGCTTTTGCCGTACCAGCCGCAGTTGTACTCATCAGCTATGGAGAACCTGCCATGCTGATCTTGGCAAAGATTGTTTTCTTTGCAGTATTCTCCGGAGCTGTATTTACTTCTTTCACATCGATTATGTTTACGGGGCAGGATAACTTTGGCGCACAAAATACGCTGAATCAGCTTGATGAGCTGACTGCTTCAATGGATCAGGCAAAGCTTCCGCATGGAAGCGAAGAGAACTTCCAAAATTTCGATATTGAATTTCGTCATGTTGACTTTAAATATGATGACACCTTCGTGCTGAAGAATTTTAACCTGACACTGCATCAGAATAAAACTTATGCGCTTATCGGGTCTTCCGGCGGAGGCAAATCTACCATTGCAAAGCTGATTTCAGGATTTTATCCTGTTGATGGCGGCGAGATTCTGATTGGTGGAAAGAACATTCAGAGTTATTCTGAAAAAGCTCTCATCCAGAACATAGCATTTGTCTTCCAGCACAGTCAATTACTGAAGACCTCAATTTACGAAAATGTCCGAATCGGAAATTCTCAGGCAACACGGCAGCAGATTATGGATGCACTTGACGCAGCGAACTGCACATCTATTCTTGACAAATTCTCCCAGCGAGAGATGACCGTCATCGGGGCAAAGGGCGTATACCTTTCCGGTGGCGAGGTGCAGAGGATCGCCATTGCAAGGGGTATTCTAAAGAATGCGAATATCATCATTATGGATGAGGCATCTGCAGCTGCAGATCCGGAAAACGAATACGAGTTGCAGCAGGCTTTCCAAAAACTGATGAGAGGCAAAACAGTTATCATGATTGCACACAGGCTGTCCTCTATTCAGAATGTAGACCAGATCCTGTTTGTCCAGAATGGAAAAGTTGTGGAACAAGGAACCCACAATGAGCTGATGGCCTACAATGGACGTTATAAAGATTTTCAGGATGTATACTGCAAGGCAAATCAGTGGAGGTTGGCATGATGAAGACATATCTAAAAAATGCCTTCCAGCTTAGTGATTCGGGTGCGAAAGGCCTTGTAAAATCAATCTGGTCATTCTTCCTCTATTATGTCTCTTTTGTACCGCCGATGATTTGTGTTTTTCTGTTTGCAGACAGGCTGCTGCATGGAAACACCGGGAAACCGGTGGTATATCTCCTGTTTATGCTGGTAGCGACCCTGGTGATGTACTTAGTTATTAACTATAACTATAAAACGACCTATGATGAAACCTACCAGGAATCTGCAAATTTAAGAATTGATTTGGCGGAACAGCTTTCCAAGCTGCCCCTATCCTATTTTTCAAAGCACAATTTGTCTGACCTTGCTCAAACAATCATGGCAGATGTGGCTTCGATTGAGCATGCTTTTGCGAACGCAGTGGCTAATACCATAGGATTTGCAATTTACTTTTTGGTTATCAGCGCAGCCCTTCTGATCATGAATTGGAAATTAGGGCTCTGTGTATTGCTTCCCGTTCTTGCTTCTGCTTCGGTTCTTTTCCTGACAAAGAAACTGCAGGTCAGAGATGTAAATAAACATTATGATAAGTTGAGAGATATTTCCGAAAGCTTTCAGAATGCAATCGAACTGAATCAGGAAATTAAAAGCTATGGGTTGAAAGAAAAAGTAGAAGCTCAAATGGACCAGCAGTTGGATGAGTCAGAAAATCTTCAGTGGAAAGCCCAGATCACCCAGACGATTCCTGTTACAATCGGCCAGACTTTATCGATTCTTCCTATTGGAATCACGGCAACTGTTGGCCTTTCGATGCTTGCCTCCGGTCAGGTAAGTATCCTGATTCTTCTGGGCTATATTATTATGGCGGCGAAACTCAGCGGGGCCATGGGTGGTGTTTTGCTCTATCTGACGGAAATCTTTTATTTGGATGCAAGAATCGCCAGGATTGGTGAAATCAAGAATCATGAACTTCAGGGTGGAGAAAAGGCAGTCCTCTCAGATTTCAATGTAGAAATAAAGGACGTTTGTTTTTCCTACCAGAAAGACACCCAGGTGATTCGCCATGCATCCTTTACGGCGGAGCAAGGACAGGTAACCGCATTGGTCGGTCCCAGCGGCTGCGGAAAAACAACAATGCTTAAGCTCATCAGCAGACTATATGATGCAGATTCCGGCACCGTTCAAATCGGAGGAACCGACATACGAGAAATTCACACTGATAGCTTGTTTAAGTATGTCTCCATTGTTTTTCAGGAAGTCATTCTATTCAATACTTCTATTATGGAAAATATTCGCCTTGGGCGGCTGGATGCTTCTGACGAAGAAGTAATACGAGCTGCAAAACTGGCTGGTTGCAATGAGTTTGTCAGCCGTCTACCAGACACCTACCAGACAATAATCGGGGAAAACGGTACCAAACTCTCCGGTGGAGAACGTCAGCGTCTGTCTATTGCCAGAGCAATCCTGAAGGATGCTCCAATTATCATTCTGGATGAGATTGCTGCATCGTTAGATGTGGAAACAGAAGTCCAGATACAGACTGGATTAAATCATTTGATTCAAGGCAAGACCGTGATTGTTATTTCACACAGACTAAAGTCTATTGAAAATGCAGATAAGATCGTCGTTATGAAAGCAGGTACCGTAGAAGCCTGCGGAAAGCATGCTCATCTGCTGAAACAGTCGTCCACATATAGAAAGATGATAGAAAAGTCCAATCTGGCAGAGAAATTTAACTACTAAGCAGGTTACCTTTCAGATGCAGGCCGCACTGAAGGGCAACTTAAAGGCATTTGGTTAACTATCTCTAACTGATTGCCAGCGTGAGGAGGTGCATTATTTGAAGAAATATATTGGAAAAAGGATCATTAGCTTCCTCATTGTGCTGATAGGAGTCAGCGTCCTGAGTTTTTTGTTGATTGCTTGGTCCGGAAAAGATCCTGCAGAAATTATTGCACACCGAGGCGTATCCAATCCTACGCCGGAACAGATTGAGATGATTCGGGTGGAAATGGGATTGGATCAACCTCTCCCTGTGCGATATATTCAGTGGCTTTCCGGAATGTTTACAGGAGAACTTGGGACTTCTTTGACCACTCATCAACCGATTGTAAAGGATCTGCACAAGTATCTGGCTACGACCACATCTCTTGTAGGGATGGCTATTCTATGGATTATCGTACTCACCGTTCCAATCAGTTTGCTCTGCGCCAGAAAGCGGAACCGCCTTTTCGATCAGGTTACCAGAGGCATTACTATCTGCGGTATTTGTGTGCCAACTTTCTGGCTGGGATTCCTTCTTCTACTGTTCTTTGCGATTCATCTGAAATGGTTCAGTGTCTTACCAAGTCCAGGTTGGAGGGGCTTTTTACTTCCTTCATTTGCCCTAGCGGTTCCCAGTTCGTGTTCACTCATCCGAATTATGCGTTCCTCTCTTCTGGCTGAATTATCTTCTGATTATGTTCGGTTTGCAAAAGCCCGTGGACTATCTGCCAACAGAATTCTGGTATGTCACATTCTGCGAAATGCCTTACCGCCTGTTGTTACAATTTTCTTTCAGCAATTCGGCTTTCTAATTGCCGGAGGGGCTGTAATCGAAAGTGTTTTTTCAATCAAGGGAATCGGAACTTATCTGGTGGACAGTGTGGTTGCAGCAGATACGATTGCAGTTTCTACCTGTATAGTCGTCATTGCAGCAATTTTTGTTGTCGCAAATTTCATGGCAGACATAATCAACCGTCTGCTTTGTCCATGGATGGTGAGGGAAGAAAATGATACATAAGCTACTCAAAAGGCCGCAGGCAATCATCGGTCTGTGCCTGATTGCTATTGTGATTGTGATTGCGATTGCAGCACCTGCTTTTTCGCCTCACGACCCTGAATTGGTGAATTTATCGCAAAAGTATGCACAGCCTGACGCAGAATACCCTCTTGGAACAGATCAATTGGGCAGGTGTACCTTATCAAGGCTGCTGTATGGAGCCAGATATTCCATCGGAATCAGTTTACCGGTGCTGCTGATTTTGTCTGTGATTGGTCTGATTGTCGGTACTTTTAGCGCCTGTGCTGGAGAAAAAGCAGACCATTTCATTACTATACTCTGTGATGTGTTTATTGCTTTTCCTTCTCTTATCATTGCTATTGCTGTCATAGGCGTTCTGGGGAACGGACTCCAAAACATTGCCGTTTCTGTTGTGATAGCGACCTGGGCTTGGTTTGTTCGTGTTGTCAGATCTTATTCCGTTCAAGAAATGGGTAAAGATTATATCCTGGCAGCCCGGATTTCTGGGTGCAATACAGGAAAGCTGGTCTTCAGACATCTGATTCCTAACATTCTGCCACAGTTTCTTGTGTATGTTTCCACTGGTGTCGCTTCTTCCATCATTATGGTTTCCAGCTTTGCTTTCCTCGGACTTGGCCTTCCCTCCGGCACACCGGAATGGGGTGCCATGTTAAATGATGCCAGGACAGCGCTTTACTCTCATCCGGAATTGCTGATCTATCCAGGCTTGTGCATCTTCGTAACGGCAGCAGGCTTCAATTTGTTTGGAGAAGCACTCCGTGATATCCTGACACCGGAGGAGGACAGCCTATGATGTCGTCACTTATAATCAATCGTTTAAGCATTAAACTGCGGTCAGGCTCGGATAACTTGGTTTCTGAAATATCCTTTGCAATCAAAGAAGGAGAGTCTTTAATCTTGTTAGGCCAATCAGGCAGCGGCAAAACAATGACCTGTAGTGCGGTGCTAAACTTATTGGACCCTAAAAAATTTGAGGTGTCGGGTTCCGTTTTCTTCGGCGAAACTGATCTTTTGAATTCATCAGAAAAGCAGAGACGAGGAATATACGGAAACCAGATTGTCTACATCCCGCAAAATCCAATGACTGCATTGGACCCTTCTATGCGTATTGGCAGACAGATGGATGAAACACTACAGCTTCATTCCGACAAATCCCGCCAGCAGCGTTACAACTATATTCTGCAGCTTCTGCATGATGTAGGGTTAGATGATCCTGACAGGGTATACAGAGCATACCCCCATATGCTTTCCGGAGGAATGCTTCAGCGTGTCATTATCGCAATGGCTATGATGCTTGATGCAAAATTCGTGCTTGCCGATGAGCCGACAACTGCTTTGGATGTGATTCACAGAAATGGAATCATAGATTTATTTTCGCAGATGAAAGCAAATGGAGTTGGGATTCTTATGGTAACTCATGATTTCGCAACAGCTCTTCAATTAGGTGGAAACGTGTTGGTGATGAAAGAAGGAAAAATTATAGAATCCGGTGAAGTTCAATCTGTCTTCGATCATACCACAGAACCTTATACAAGGTCGCTGATTGAAGCTTACTCCCTTTCCTGTGCTTTCACGAAAGGGGCGGAATCATGATTAAAGTCAACAACCTATCAAAAGAATTTCACGAACAAGGCACAAGCAACGAGCTTCTGGCCGTTGATCATGTAGATTTTATTATTCAGGATGGTTCATTTTGCGCTTTGGTAGGAGAAAGCGGATCTGGTAAAAGCACTTTGGCTCAGCTCATGTGCGGTCTGCTGGTTCCATCTTCTGGTGAGGTACTGTTTGAAGGAAAAAATATTTCCCTCTGCCGGGGCAAACAAAAGCAGGTACTGCGATCTAAAATACAGCTGATTCTTCAGGATGGCAAGGGAGCAATGGACCCTCGCTTTACGGTATATCAAATCATTGCAGAGCCAATTCGCAATTTCAGAAAACTCACCAAAAAGGAAGAAGAACGGGAAATCAATGATCTTCTTGCCATGATGGAGCTTCCCGAAGAAATCAAGCTGCGAAAAGCTCATGAGCTATCCGGTGGACAACAAAAACGTGTATGTATTGCAAGAGCGTTGGCTGCTCAACCGGATGTATTGATTTTTGATGAAGCAGTCAGTGGGTTGGATGTCCTGGTTCGTAAACATATTCTTGATTTGCTGAAGCGACTCCATCAGGAGCGAAAAATGACTTGCTTTTTCATTACCCATGACCTGGATGTTGCGCTATATCTTGCAGACCGTGTGATGGTGATGCGTTGCGGTAAGATTATCGAAGACCGTACATTTCACGGTTCAACAGACTGCTTTACACATCCGTATACAAAGCTTCTGCTGCATTCTATTGCTCCATATCTGGGCTAAACCATTCAATAAATATGTATACCCTGCTGAAAAGCATGTTATAAAAACAAATAAAGGAGATTTTGTACATGAAACTGAAAAAACTTTTAGCTTTCGGACTCGCACTTGTGATGTGCCTTGCTATGGCAGCTTGCGGCACAAACCCTGACGAGAATCCGGAGGAATCCACCTCTCAGACCGATGCAGAGCCGGTATCAATCACTGTCACCGAGAATTGGGACTTTTCTGTAGGCTTCTATCCTGTTATCACGCCTATGGTATCCAGCACTTACGGTGCCGGATTCTGGAGTCGTAATTTTTACAACACTCTGGTAAGCTATGATGATAACGGGAAGATCCAGGGCGAGTTGGCTGAAACCTGGGAAATCAGTGATGACGGCAAGACTTACACCTTCCATCTGCGTGATGGTGTCAAATTTTCTGACGGTACTCCTCTGACTTCCGAGGCAGTAAAGATGACCCTTGAAGCAGTAGTAACCAATCTGGGTCCCCAGAATGGTGCCTTCGGTAAGCTTACTACTTTGTTTGACAAGCTGGAAACCCCGGATGAAAAAACCTTTGTAATGACTTTGAAGACCCCTTATTACGCTGCTCTTGACAATCTGACCATGGCGCTGCCTCTTGGTATTGTGAATCCCGCAGCCTTTGAAGGCGGCGTAGAAAAGGCTTACGAGAATTGCGTGAGTGCAACTATGGGTACTGGTCCCTATATGTTTGACCGGGTCGAGGGGGACACTTATACCTTTATCCGCAATCCCTACTACTGGGGCGAAGCTCCTGAAGTGGATGAGTTCAAGGTCAAAGTGATTCCTGATAATGCTGCAAAAATTCTTGCTCTGCGCAACGGTGAAATCGATGCAATTCTCGGCTCCAGCAGACTTAGCGCAGAAGGCTACACGGAGATTTCCCAGGATACCGCTTTCGGTCATGCCATGGATGACAGCACCAACCAAACCCGTTATCTGGGTATGAACCTGAATAAGGCTCCCTTTAATGATCCTCTTGTAAGGGAAGCAGTATCCTACGCTGTTAATCAGCAGGAGTTGGAAACCTCTGTTTTCGATGGCCTGGAGACCGCTGCCGAAACCCTCTTTACGAATGAAAAGCCCAACTGCGGTGTGGAGGTTAAGACCTATCCTACTGACATGGAAAAGGCAAAGCAGCTCATGAAGGAAGCCGGCTATGAGGATACCAATGATGATGGTATCCTGGAGAAAGACGGAACTTCTCTTGCCATTCATTTCAACTATTCTCAGAGCCTTGCAAGTATTGACAATGCAGTTCTTTCTATTGCAGCTTCTCTTAAAGAACTCGGCTTCGATGTTACTATTGATGCAGTAGACATGAACACCTGGTATGGAGCCTTGATGGCTGGCGAATATGATCTGACCTTCTACAATACTGCTGGCGGTTCCTTTGACCCTGCAACGGATATGAGCAATATGGCTCCTGGCGCTATGGGTGATCCGATCCTCTGCCAGTTCTCTGCTTTCTTTGAGAATCCTGAAATTTTCGCAGAATTGGACTCCACTTCTGATTCTCAGCGTGTGCAGGAAATCTATGGAATGATTCTGAATGGTATTGCAGATCAGAATCTTCTGGTGCCTGTAACCGGCACTCACGATCTGGCTCTGTGGAATACTGATAAGATAACTGGCTATGACTTCTACACAGATGCCAGCTACGTAGACATTGCATCTGTTCATGTGAAATAATGTCCAGCAGTGTGGCTGAGGCGGCTGCAAAAGAAAGACTTCATTCTTCCGGAGAAGACTATCTAAAAGCCATATTTATTCTTGAAGCGCAACATGGTTCAGTTCGTTCAGTAGAGGTTGCTGAGTACATGAATGTATCTAAAGCGAGCGTTAGTCATGCAGTTGCTCTATTAAAAAAGAACGGATTTCTCAAAATGAATCAGGACTATGACTTTGTTCTCACAGATTCTGGAAGAGCAATCGCAAGCTGCATCTATGAAAAACATTGCTATTTTAAGGATATCAGCTGTAAAGAGATTGCCATGCAGGCATTAAAGACTGCGTGTACATTCTACGGAGGCGACTGGGCAGGAACCCTGGAAGTAGATCTGGACTTTGATGTGTGAGCTCCCGTCTGGTGGTATAATCCAGGAATTCAATACAGGACCAACCAACTCATTCTGGAATGTGAGATCGTTACTATGGCTTTCCTTATTATAATATGTACCGGGCGGCAATAGCCGCCCGCCGCCTGAAGCTGCTTTGACGGCACAGCAAAACGCGATATAACAGCATAGATCGAGAGGGCCGCTCCCCAAACCGGGGAACGGCCCTCTCGTTGTTTTGGTATTATTTCAGCTCCGGGTGGCCCAGCACGTCGTACAGATCAGCGCCGCATTTTGCCTCAAAGTAGCCCTTGAGTTGTAATCTCCATGATCATTACCATTGAAGGAATACATTTGCAACGACTTTCGGACATACCGAATAAGATTTGCGTTGGCAGTTGAAAACGGCTCAGGTTACCTATTGCAATTCTGACTATTTGGAAATATACTTATAAGTATCAAATCATTTCACCGTATAGGAGGACATTATCATGGCAAGACCCAAGGGAAGCAAGAACAAGACCCGTACCGTAAAAGCTGCCGTTGATTATGCAGCCGTCGTTGCAGAAAAGACTGCTGAAAAGGAAAAAATCGAATCTGAGGTTGCTGCGCTGACTGCAAATCTCGATAATCTGAAAACGCAGCTGAAAGTCAAGAAAG
>ENA-OPXH01001108-OPXH01001108.1-human-gut-metagenome-genome-assembly--contig:-NODE-1108-length-19993-cov-2.509128_pt1 | contig 19993 bp, 18 predicted proteins | sample MGYA00241521_ERZ502034 | MGnify/ENA primary metagenome ERZ502034 (study PRJEB25962, sample SAMEA2042103) | human gut metagenome | biome: human gut; feature: human-associated habitat; material: faeces... | reverse complement strand
ACTTGGAATGCAAACGATATGATCGTCTGTGGAGACTCGGAATCCAAATACCGGGGAAATTTCGGTGTAAACGGAGAGTATAAAGGAATCGGTTTAAGCGTGGTATTCCGTTACCTCGGCGGAGGGAAAATGTATAATCAGACCCTGGTAGACCGTGTTGAAAATATCGATGTGTATTATAATGTAGACCGGCGGGTATTGAGCGGAAGATGGCAGGAACCAGGACAGCATGCCGATTATAAGATTCTGGGTGACTATTGGGACTCAGAAAATGAAGTATGGGTGAATGAGAAAACCCGGGCTACTTCCCGATTCGTTCAAAAACGGAATGAACTGGATTTTGCTTCCCTGACTGCCTATTATGATTTCAAACGGGAATGGATTCAGAAGATCGGACTGGAACGGCTGAAATTATCTTTCTATATGAACGATATCTACAAATTCTCTTCGATCAAAGTGGAAAGAGGTTTGGATTATCCTTTCGCCCGTACGATGTCATTTGCACTGTCGGCTACTTTCTGATTTTGTTGCACCCAATTAAATGAAAAGAAATATGAAAAGAATGTTGAAATATATCATTGCTTCCAGCCTGATACTGATGTTTTCCGGCTGTAATGACTGGCTCAATGTGCAACCGAAATCTGAAATCCGTTCAGATATTCAGTTCGAAACAGAGGGAGGATTCAAAGATGCCCTGATCGGGGTCTATCTGGGATTGACCGAAGATGCCCTGTATGCCAAAGATCTGACCTGGCATTTTGTTGATATTCTGGCTCAGCAGTATCCTCTGCATTCATTGAGTACGAATATCGGTATCAAAAATTACGAGTACACCTCAACAACGGTGATGCCCCGGATTGAAAATATCTGGCTCAAAGCTTACAATGCAATTGCCAATATCAACAACGAACTGGAATATCTGGAGAAGAAAAAGAGTATTCTGGATCCGATCAATTATGCTATTATTAAAGGCGAATTGCTGGGTTTGCGGGCTTATGTTCATTTCGATCTGATCCGGCTGTTCGGCTATGGAAATGTAGCCGGAAGAGAGGAAGTCTTATCTAAGGAAACGATCCCTTATGTGACGGAATATACCAAAGATATTACTCCACAGTTGACTTATGCACAAACCTTTAAGCTGATGGAACAGGATCTGACGGATGCATTGGCATTGTTGAAAGAAGATCCGGTGTATGATACGGAACGTCCCGAGGACTATTACCATGTGGTCAATAGCGACGGATTTTATGACAAGCGTTCGATGAGAATGAATTATTACGCGGTCAGAGGTCTGATGGCCAGAATGATGTTGTGGCAAGGCAAGAAGAAAGAGGCCTTGGAAGCGGCTGTCGAAGTGATCGAACATGCACCTTATTCTTGGGTCAGCCAGGCAGCTGTTTCGAATCCGACACTGAAAGACCGGGATATGATTTTCGTGGATGAACATCTTTTTACACTCAATGTCATTAAACTGGGCGACCTGATCAATTCATATCTCGATCCGACTATCAACAACAATTATGAACTGCTTTACCAGAGTAAAACAGTGGCTGACGGGATTTATGAAATCAACAATGGGGTCGGAGTATCGGATTACCGGTATATGTACTTATACGATATTTCGGGAACGAACTATGTGACGGCAAAATTGATACAACGCGATTATTACAATGACAAATATTCGAAACGTATTCCTTTGATGAAGATCTCCGAAATGTATTATATCGCTGCCGAATGTTTGTTGAACGGTGAGACAAAAGATCTGGGAAAAGCCCGGGAATATATGAATACGGTCCGGGAAAAACGGGGAATTATTATCCCGATCCCGGAAGGAGCCGATGAAGCAACCCTGGAAACGGAGATCCAGAAAGAATACCGGAAAGAGTTCACCTGCGAAGGACAATTATTCTACTATTATAAACGTAAAATGATTTCTCCGATTCCGGGCACTTCTATTACCTTAACCGATAAGAATACGATGCTGCCTTATCCGGATGTGGAGATCGATTTCGGGCAGAGAGAACAATAACAGGATTTGAATATATAAATTGATGAAGTATGAAAAGACATATCGTTTATTCAGGGATAATCGCCATGCTGACCTATTGTCTATGGGGATGTGAGGAAGAGAAGACATTGCAGTATGTAAACAATCCGGCCATTAATTTTACCGGAGGAACCGGGCTCTTTTCGTTTATCGCCACTCCCGACTTAGCGGATACGGTATTGACCGTCGGATTGGAAATCATGGGATATGCAGCAGACGTTGACCGGGAAGTGAATGTAGAAGTATTACAGGATAGTACGACTGCTATCGACTATGAATTGCTGACTCCGACAATTATCGAAAAAGGGAAATACACCGGACAAGTAAAAGTGAGGGTGAAAAATACACCCTTACTGAAAGAAAAAGAAGTACGTCTCTGGTTGGTATTGAAAGAATCAGATGATTTTTCCGTCGGGGTGAGCGGGATGAACCAGAGCATTTTGAAGTGGAGTAACCGGTTGATCCAGCCTGCCAACTGGAGATGGTTACGCTATTATTTCGGTACTTATAGCACCCGTTTTTATGAGTTCATCATCGAAGTAACCGGAAGAACCGAGTTTCCTTATAATCACCCCGACGCTTCTCTGGAACCGATGGGGGTTGATGAGGTGGAAGCCTGGGCCAATATGGTGAGAGACGCTTTAGACGAATACAATGCCACACACGATGATGTGCTGAGACATGATGACGGAGATGCTAAAGGACAACCTGTAGTGATCCCTTAATATTGATCTGATTTTAAATAATGAAAATGATGAAACGAAATAATATATTGATTTGGATAAGTGTACTCTTTCTCGCTTTAGTTTTTTCTGCTTGCTACGACGATGAGAGTACTTACGACACGAATATCATCCCCGAAGTAGTGATCGATACGACGGGAATACCTGCCCGTCATTCGGTGTTTTTCAACCATACGATGACCCTGGAGCCTAAAATTTATAAAAAAGGAGATCCGGATGCCGAATTGGAATACCTTTGGCGGATCGATGTCAGTTCGAGCGATACGACAAGAATGGTATTGGGACATGAACCTAAGTTGAATGCTAAAATTACGGTTTCTCCGAATACGCTGGATTATACATTGTCATTGACGGTAACCGATAAATCAAACGGATTGCAATATTATATGTATTGGAAAGTATTCGTTTCCAGTGAGTTCGGAGAAGGATTGATCGTTGCCGATACCAAAAATGGGTCGACTTCGGATCTGAACCTGATTATGGCCAACGAATTTACCGAAGGGTTTAAAAACGAGGGAAAGGATATCATTCACCGGAATTTATATTCACAGAGTAATGGAGAGGAAATCGATGGGGTGGTCTGCGGAGTGTATTATGGAAATGTATACAATAAACGGAGAATTACCGCTATTACACCAAATTCTATCGTACGTTTGAATCCGCTCGATTATCAGTTTATGGACAGGGACGGCGATGCTTTCTTTATCCCGATGGAAAAAATCGCTCCGGCCTATATTTGCAATGGCTATACTTCCGAATACCTGGTAATCAATAAAAAAGTCGCCATTTTATCAGCTCAGCACAATACTAAATACGGTTATCCTTATACCGGTGATTATGAAGTTAAAAAGTATATTGCCGTCAACCCTTCTACCTATTATAATTCTGTCGGGGGAGGCGTTGTGTATGACGAGAAACACAATCGTTTCCTTTGGCTTCCTTACTTCTATAATTCGTCTCCGATGGTAGAATGTAAAGCTTTTGCCGGGGGAGAGTTCGATCCGAACAATGTGGGAGATAAAACTTGCCTGTTCGCTGATTTAGGAAATCTGAACGATTACTATTTTGTCATGAAAGATCGGCAGGCCGAAAACTATTACATTTATGTCGTCGATGGAAATACCGGAGGCAAGGACAACGGTATGTTGGGCAAACATATCTATAATATCAGTCATTGCCCAAAGATCGGGCAGGCGGTTGCCTATGTATTCTCTCCTTTGGAAAATACCTTGTATTATGCTACGGATTCTGAAGTGTATGCCGTTATGCTGGCTACAGAAAACCTGATGACAGAGTTGCGGTATCCGACTTCTGCCGGGAATCCGTTGGCAACCGGAGAGAAAATTACTTCTCTGGAAATTCATAAAGGAGATGGATATGCGACTTTGGGCGAACGTACCGAAGAGGGAAAAGTCGTAAAGGATCAGGTCGGTTCGGAATACCGTCTGTTGCTGATGACAACGTATAATGAGACTTCAAAAGAGGGAGTGGTTTACACCTTACCAATCAAGAACCTGGGAGCAGGGGTGATTGCTGAAAATTATGTGAAGCGCTTCGGAGGATTCGGCCGCGTTTTGGCTACTTATCCTCAGGGTAAATAACCTAAGCATCAGAATAGGCTAATGTGTCTGAACAACACATTAGCCTATCATTTTTCTCTTTTTTACTAAAATGAAACGGTGCCAATTTCTTGAGTAATCCAGCGATTATAACGATACCCCTAACTTCTGACATCTTTGTTCCCGTTGGTTTCCAGTTCACCGGATAGGAAAAGAGATGGTAAAACGGCTTCCTTTACCGACTTCACTCTCTACGCGAATGGTGCCGCCATGAGCTTCGACAAAGTCTTTCGAAATAGCCAGGCCTAAACCACTCCCCTGCACTTTTGTGCCTGGGACACGGAAATACCGATCGAAAATACTTTGATGATAGCGGGGATCTATTCCTTTTCCGAAATCCTGCACATATATTTCGAGCTGGTGTGCCTGCCGGACAACTCCGATGATCACCCGCGAATTTTCAGGCGAATAATGGATGGCATTCGACAGCAGGTTAGTCACAACCCAAGCAATCTTTTCACTATCTACAAAAAGTTTCGGAACCTTTTCTTCAGGATACTCCACTTCGATATTACATTTAAACCGGTCAGCCAGGACACGAGTGGCATTGACTGCATAAGTGATCAACTCTATCGGCTTGGTCACCTTAGGATTCAGCTGCAATTTGCCGGTTTCCACCTGTGTCATCTTCAGCAATTCGCCTGTAATATTCAACAAACGATCACTATTTTCGTGAATACTCAAGGCCAAAGCCCGTTGTTCTTCGTTCAGATCACCGATCCGCCGGTCTTCCAGTAACTTCAGGCTCATCAATATAGCCGAAATAGGCGTTTTCAACTCATGCGATATCGTAGAAATAAAAGTCGTCTTTGCAGTATCCAGTTCTTTAAACTCCGTAATGTTTTTCAGCCAAATCACATTTCCCCCGAAATGTACATGCTGTTCCCCGGGTTCGGTTGTTTGTATCGGAATATATTGTGCCTGAAAATAACTTTCTTTATTATCTGCATAAATTTTAAGCGGTTCGCGGGAATCTGCAGGAGTCACCAATTCCCGGACCAAACGACGCAACAAATCATTTTTCAGGGCCAATTCGGCAGCAGCTTTCCCGATCACGTCTTCCCGTTTCAGATTCAACACCGACAAAGCTTCGTCGTTGGCAAACAATATTTTCCGTTGTTCATCCAACCCCAGGATAGGCTCATGAATACTATTGACAATCCCTTCGACATATTTTTTAGCCGTGAGAATATCCGCCAGTATACTTTGCCGGTATTCGGACAATTTAGCAGCCATATTATTAAATGAAGTCGCCACTTCTTCAAATTCCCGGGTATCTTTAAAATGTAACCGTTTATCGTAATTGCGGTTAGAAATCTCCACAATCCCATCCATCAATTCCCGGATAGGACGAGTGATAGACCCCGGGAAAACCATTAGAATCCCTAAAGCGATCACCACACAAACGATGCCCACGACATAAATCCACAACAAAGCATTGGTAGCTGTACGTCCGGCAATCTCACTCTTATGGTAAATAGAGTGCATATTGACTTGTATAATATCGTTCAAGTCCTGCCGCAACTGCCTGACCACCAGCTGACCGGTATCTTTCTTAAACTGTTCGAAATGCATCATCAAACGGGTCGTCACTTCGGCTTCGTCTTTCTCGGTAATATTATTCTGCTGTTTCCGGAGATTATCGATAAATACATTTACCGCCGCCGTATCTTTACCTATATTCTCCAAAGAATACAACATCTGGCGCGCATAGCTCAACGACTGATAATTATCCGCCAGAATATTCCTGGTATCCGTCGACATATCGGTAATGTACTTTCCGGCCACTACTCCCAATATCAAAATCAGAATAAACAGGATGCCAATCCCATAGGTAAGCTTAGTTTTAATTTTCATATCTTCTATTTTGAGCTAAAATAATCAAATCGATGTTCAACCGGGCCAAACCGTTCAATAGTTTACGGTAATGTATGACTGATTTCAGCAAAGAAGTCCATTTAAATGAGGGTTTTCCCATACATACAGTGCTGATCTGATATTTACGGCAGACGTCGATAATGCTATCGACGACATGATCCGATTGTACCTGAATCACTTCACCACGCAAATCGGTAGCCAACTTAAAATGATTGATCAGATAACGCTGATTGGCCAGGGGAATACGGTCGGGAGCCTCCCGGGAAGTCTGTACGTAAAGTACGGCAAAACCGGCATTATAACGGGTAGCCAAGCGGGCAGTCTTTCGGATAATCCGCCTCGGTGTTTTCTCAGCACTACTGATACAAGCCAAAAATTTCTCATGCCGGATTCCCACATTTTCCACCACCTCATTTTCCACTTTTTTCTCTACACGCAAAGCCACCTCTTTTAAGGCTAATTCTCTTAATTGGAGTATGTTTTCCGTTTTGAAGAAATTATTGAGAGCTGTTGCTATCTTTTCTGGTTTGTAAATCTTTCCGGCTTTTAAACGATTTATCAGTTCTTCTGCCGTGAGGTCTATATTAACAACTTCATCTGCTTCCTGTAATACACTGTCAGGTATTCTTTCCTTAACTTCTATTCCAGATATTCCTTGAACCTCTTCATTTAAGCTTTCTATGTGTTGAATATTGACAGCTGATATAACATTGATGCCGGCATCAAGTAATGCCATGACATCTTGCCATCTTTTCTTGTTAGCACTGCCTTCGACATTTGTGTGGGCCAATTCGTCAACAATGACAATTTCTGGATGGATACGTAGGATAGCTTCTAAATCCATTTCTTCCAATTCTTTCCCTTTATAAAAAATCTTTTTCCGGGGAATAATGGGAAGGCCTTCAAGTAGAGCTTCGGTTCCGGCTCTTTTGTGAGTTTCAATGTAACCAATTTGTACATCTACACCATTATCCAATAGATCATGGGCTTCTTGTAGCATACGATAACTTTTCCCTACTCCGGCAATCATTCCGATGTAGATTTTAAATTTTCCACGTCGTGATTTTTTTATCAATTCGAGGAAATGTTGAACGCTTTCTTCATTATTCATTCACTTCGTATTTTAAAGAGATATAACCGACGATGCAAATATATGCATCTATCGGTTATTTTTTATTATGAAAGACTATGGTTATGTGATTATTTTATTGTCACACCAAAAACAAAATGTACATCTTCTCTATTTGGATTCCAGATAACTTGAGTATAAATGGGTAATGAGAAATTTTTAGTAATAGGTAATACTTTAGTCGCCTTTAGAGAAACGTTGGTCACTGCGAAACCATCATTTTTATATTGTGCAGATTCCCATGGGCTAAGCCCTACATTGGCGATTAAATCTACCCCTTTAACAGAAAACGGATATCCAAATTCTATATATGTAGAGTATGCTCTTTTTCTATCTAAACCATTAGATTTTAATACATAATCGTTTCCTGCAAACATCGTATACCAAGAGATACTCAGTGGGAACTTTTCAACGGGTAATTGATAGGATAGAGCTCCTTCAAAAATATGGTCGGTACTATTATGGTTGAAATTGAAATAGTTATTTTTTCCATTTTCTCGGTCATTATATATTCCTGATTGTCCTGCCCACCAAAAATCTGCAACAGAAATGGTCAGTCCGGCGATACTGTAGGCTGCGGTAATATCTGCTTCTTTGTGTCCTTGACCTGTAAAGTCGACACTTCCCCATGCTGTAAGAGAAAATCCTTTTACACTTAAACCTAATGTTGGTTGTATGGCAGCTCCTGACTGATACATACCACGCCAGATGTAAGAACTTACTAAATCTCCGGCAACATTGAAATTAACACCTTTTGATTCTTCTTGAGAGAATGTTGTATTTGCTCCAAAAATGGAGAATGCACAAGCTAATGTGATAGATTTAATTATTGTTTTCATTTTTCTGCAATTATTGATTTATTTGCTTCATCAAGAGCCACGTTAAGTTTTAATACATTTATCTTTTCAGTACCAAAAAGGCTAAGAAAAGGTTTTTCAATATGTTTATTTACAATATCTTGAATATCAGATTCGTTCATTCCACGAGCTTTGGCGATACGTTTAATCTGTACATATGCACATTGGCGTGTAATGTTCGGGTCCAATCCGGAACCACTAGCTGTAACCATTTCTGCAGGTACATCCTTCCGATTGAGATATGGATGATGTATGAGGAAGGTATCTATTCGAGCTTCTACTTCAGCCAGGTATTCTTCATTTGTAGGACCTTTATTACTTCCACCTGAACCGTCTGCTGTATAATCGACCGCAGATGGACGTCCCCAGAAATAAATATCTTTTGTAAATTGTTGACCTACATTGGCTGCACCGACAACTTTACCGTTTAATGTAACCAGTTCGGCATTTCCTTTATTAGGTCCTGCTACAAGGGCAAATACCCATAGTATGAGGATATAGCATACTGAAAAGAATAAACAGAATGCAATAGTTATTTTTAATGATTTTAATAGTGTTTTCATTTTTGTTTAATTATTTTTTAGAAAAACAAACCGACAATCATGTCTATTAATTTTATTCCGATAAACGGAGCCAATATTCCACCGAATCCGTAAATCAATAAATTTCGGCGAAGTAAAGCAGATGCTCCAATTGGTTTATATTTTACTCCTTTTAAAGCTAAAGGTATCAGTATCGGAATGATAATAGCATTGAAGATAATAGCTGAAAGAATTGCGCTTTCAGGACTATGTAAGTGCATAATATTCAATGCTGCTAATTCAGGTATAGCTACCATGAATAAAGCGGGGACAATAGCGAAATATTTTGCAACGTCATTTGCGATTGAGAAGGTTGTCAATGTACCTCGGGTCATCAGTAATTGTTTGCCGATTTCAACAATTTCAATCAATTTGGTCGGGTCATTGTCTAAGTCGACCATATTACCTGCTTCTTTGGCAGCTTGAGTTCCACTGTTCATTGCTACACCGACATTTGCTTGAGCAAGAGCTGGAGCATCATTGGTTCCGTCTCCCATCATTGCAACTAATTTACCGGCTTCCTGCTCCCGTCGGATATAATTCATTTTATCTTCAGGTTTAGCTTCTGCAATGAAGTCATCAACACCAGCTTTCTCCGCAATATATTTTGCAGTTAACGGGTTATCACCGGTTACCATAACGGTTTTTACACCCATTTTACGAAGACGTTCGAAACGTTCTTGGATACCTGGTTTGATAATGTCTTGTAACTCTATTACTCCGGCAACTTGTTTGTCTACACAGACAACAAGGGGCGTTCCTCCATTACTTGAAATGGCTTGTACCAATTCTTCAGTTTCTTTCGGAAATTTATTCCCTGCGCTTTCCACTATTTTTCGAATGGCTTCGTATGCACCTTTTCGTATTTCTGTACCATCGGCTAAATCTATTCCACTGCATTTTGTTTCAGCAGAGAATTTTACCATGCGAGCCCCTGTTGTGTCTAAACTTCTCATGTGAAGATTACTTTCATGAGCCAGTTCGATAATTGATTTACCTTCGGGAGTATTATCAGAAACAGAAGATAACATGCAGCAACGGATAAATTCATGGAATTCCATGTCCATAGTTGGTGTACAGTAAAATTTAGTAGCTTTACGGTTACCTATCGTTATCGTTCCTGTTTTATCAAGTAATAAAGTATCTATATCCCCGGCAGTTTCAACAGCTTTTCCTGATTTAGTAATGACATTTGCTCTTAAAGCCCGATCCATACCTGCAATACCGATGGCTGATAAAAGCCCTCCAATTGTTGTAGGTATAAGACAAACAAAGAGAGAAATGAGTGATGCGATTGTTATAACTGTATGGCTGTAATCGGCAAAAGGCTTTAACGTAATACATACAATTATGAAAACTAATGTAAAACCGGCTAATAGTATAGTCAAGGCTATTTCATTTGGCGTTTTTTTACGAGATGCACCTTCGACAAGAGCAATCATTTTATCCAAAAAACTTTCTCCGGGTTGTGTTGTAACCAATACTTTAATTTGGTCGGACAAAACTTTTGTTCCACCGGTAACCGAACTTTTATCTCCGCCTGCTTCTCGTATTACTGGTGCGCTTTCTCCTGTAATGGCACTTTCATCTATTGATGCAAGACCTTCTATGATTTCACCGTCAGCAGGAATTACATCACCTGCTTCACAGACGAATATATCACCTTTTCGTAATTGAGAGCTGGTTACGACTTCTATTTTATCTTTAACTATTCGTTTTGCTGGAGTTTCTTCTCTTGTTTTTCTTAAACTGTCGGCTTGTGCCTTGCCTCGAGCTTCAGCAATAGCTTCAGCAAAATTGGCAAATAGTAGCGTAATGAATAGTATTATAAAAACGGATAGATTATATCCGAATGAGCCTTGTGAAGCATCGAAGAGTGAATAACCTGTGACCAATAACATGATTACTGTAGAGACCTCAACAGTAAACATGATGGGGTTTTTGATCATTACTTTCGGGTTCAGCTTGACAAAAGATTGTTTTAGGCTTTCTATAACTTGCTCCTTTGGAAATAAAGAAGCTGATGTATTTTCTTTCATATCTTTTTTTCTATTATAAACTAAAATGTTCAGCAATAGTACTTAGAGCATGTACCGGGAAGAATGATAAAGCAGCAATGATGAAAATAACAGCAAATGTCATTACACCGAATGTTACAGTATCTGTTTTTAATGTTCCGGCGCTTTCGGGTATAAATTTTTTCTCTGCGAGTAGACCAGCAATTGCTACCTGTCCGACAATAGGTATAAACCGACTAAGTATAAGTACAAGACCACAGGTATAGTTCCAGAACCAAGTATTATCACCTAATCCTTCAAATCCTGAGCCATTATTGGCAGCACAAGAGGTGTATTCGTATAACATTTCACTGAGGCCATGGAATCCTGGATTGTTTAGCCATCCACCTTCACTTTCGACGAATTCTGGATTATGAGCGTATAAATAGCTTGAAAGAGCTGTTCCTACTAAGATGACAAATGGATGGAGAAGAGCTACAATCGTAGCAATTTTCATTTCACGGGCTTCAACCTTTTTCCCTAAAAATTCAGGTGTTCGTCCTACCATTAAACCACTAATAAATACTGCAATGATAATGAATGTGTAATAATTCATCCAACCTACACCTACACCTCCAAACCATGTATTGATTTGCATGTTGAGCATTTCCATCATACCGGAAAGAGGCATCGTACTGTCATGCATACCATTTACAGAACCATTGGAAGTGACAGTGGTTACGATACTCCACAAAGCTGTACCTCCTGAACCGATTCGAATCTCTTTACCTTCCATTGCACCGTTTTCTTGAGCAATGCCCATGTCGTCGATTCGCGGGTTACCATTCATTTCCTGATAAGTATTAATCCCGACTCCGACAAGAAATGCGAATAACATAACTCCGTAAATGCTGTAAGCCAATTTTTTCCTTTTTAGATAAAATCCGAATGCCAAAACCATAGCCATTGGGATGATAAGGATAGACCAGCATTCCACCATATTGGTGAGATAAGTGGGATTTTCTAATGGATGAGAAGAGTTTACACCAAAATATCCACCACCATTTGTCCCTAATTGCTTAATAGGTACGATTGCTGCTGTAGGACCTTGGGATACAGTTTGTTCACCACCCTCTAAGGTCGGTATTGTCATTTTACCATCAAATCCCATTGGAGTTCCTTGTACGATAAGGATAAATCCGACGATAAGAGACAGAGGTAATAATATACGAGTACAGCTTCTTACTAAGAAATACCAGAAGTTCCCGATAGTCCGAGTTGTTTTAAGAGAGATGGATTTCATGATTCCCGCCATAGCTGCCATACCTGTCGCAGCTGTTATAAACTGGAAGAGCATGATGACAAAAAGTTGTGTAAAATAAGTCAATCCACTTTCTCCACTGTAATGTTGTAGGTTACAGTTTACCATGAAGCTGATACATGTATTAAATGCTTGGTCGGGAGTCTGTGGCCCATTACCATCCGGATTGAGAGGTAGTAGATGTTGGATGACCAATAACACCATTCCCCAAAGGAACCAGAATGCATTTAATATTAAAAGTGTCTTCAAGAATTTTTTCCATCCCATTTCTTCTTTGGGATCGATACCGCAAATTTTGTAAATAAAATTTTCAATCGGGGTCATGAAGTCAGACCAGCATTTTTCCCCTTTATAAACTTTAGCAATATATTTTCCTAGTGGATAGCTGAGTACCACCAACAGGATAATTTGAATTGCAATTCCTAATATTTCAGTATTCATTGTTTAGTTTGTCTTAATGAATTTTTAAAACTTTTCCGGTTTGATAAGTACATACATCATATAACCGAAAATGATTAACCCAATTATAAATAGTGCTGTGTACATTGTTACCTCCTTTTTTTAGATTTTCTCAAACCAGTCGACACATTTGTAAAAGAGCCAGAAACAGGCAAACCCGCTTAGCAGGCAAAAAATAAAGTTTAGTGTAATTTCCATTTCTTATTATTTTTAATTAATAAAATATTTACGCGGGCTTTTATGCCAAAAATATGCCAAAGATGAGTGTGATATTGTAATGTTTTGTTTATCAGTTGTATATGAAAAAGGTTGTAACAGTATCACTGTTACAACCTTTTCATTTTGGTAAAGTCTTGTTCTATTATGACAATATTTTGTATTCTTCTATTTTTCGATATAAAGTAGTTAAGCCGATTTTCAGCAATCTGGCAGTTTCGGTTTTGTTTCCTTTAGTATATTCTAATACTCGACTGATATGGCGCTTTTCCATTGCTGCAAGTTCAAAATCGGAGAACGTTTGCCCGTCATTTTGTTCATAATGGTTATTCTGAATTTCGAGAGGCAAGTCTTCTATGTCCAAAGAATTGCCGTTACAAACAATGAGGCTTCGTTCTATTGTGTTTCTAAGTTCTCTGATATTTCCCTTCCATGGTTGTTGTTTCAGTGCGTTGAGAAAATCTGGCTTTATTTCTTGTATGTTGCAAGATAGTTTTTTCGAAAAATTGTGGATAAAAGCTTCGGTCAGGAGTGGTATATCTTCTTTGCGATCACGCAGTGGCGGAAGATGTATTTGAAAAACAGATAATCGGTAGAACAAATCTTCTCTGAAATGATTTTCAGAAATTTCTGTTTTTAGATTTCGATTTGTTGCTGCTATAATACGTACATTGACTTTGGTTGGTTTTGTTTCTCCTATTTTTATATATTCTCCAGTTTCGAGTATTCTTAATAACTTAGCTTGTAGTTCGAAAGCCATTTCTCCTATTTCGTCTAAGAATATAGTCCCATTATCAGCTTCTTCGAATAATCCTTTTTTGTCTTTTAGTGCTCCGGTAAAAGACCCGGCTTTATGTCCGAACATTTCACTTTCAAGTAATTCTTTGCTGAATGAAGAGCAGTTAACTGCAACGAAATTCTTTTTTGCTCGCTTGCTATTCTGATGGATAGCTTGAGCAAATACCTCTTTTCCTGTGCCGGTTTCCCCTGTTAGCAATACGGGAACATCTGTGGATGCAACTTTTTGTGCTAAAGCAATAGCTTCTTTGATAGCCCGGGATTTTCCTAATATGGAGTCGAATGTGTATTTTTCTCCCGTACGTTTTTCTGAATTATGGCCTTGTTTGTTTAATAAGACTTTTTCAGTGGCCTTTGAGAGTAATGGAATGATTCTATTGTTATCGTCACCTTTGGTTATATAGTCGAATGCGCCGTTTTTAATGGCTTGCACTCCATCGGGAATATTACCGTGTGCTGTTAATAGTATAACTTCTGAGGTTGGAGAATTTTTCTTTATGATAGAAACTAAATCTACCCCGTTTCCGTCAGGCAAGAAAACATCACAAAGAATTACTTCGGGAGAGTGTAATTCTAATTGTTTTAGCCCAGATTTACAATCAGCAGCTTGGATAACTTCATATCCTTCGAGAGCAATTATACGCGACAATAATTGCCGGATCTGGTTTTCATCATCGATAATTAAAATTTTGCTCATCTGTTTTGATAAATGTAAAAATATTGAAACAGTATGATGCAAAAGTAAGCTTTTCCTTTAAATTTTAAAGAAAGTAATCGATATCTTTATCTCTGTTGGAGTGGATATTTTTGTTAATTTAATGATTTTTAATGAGATGTGATTATGCCTGAGGTTGTTCTATATAATGCTCTTTCATTACCATTTTTTTCCATTCAGGGTTTCTTTGTATATATTTGGCAACAAAAGGGCATAATGGGATAAGTCTTAAATTTTGTTTTTCAATATCTTGTAATGCTTTTTTTACTAACTGTGAGCCTACTCCTCTTCTTTCGAGAGCATAGGGGACTTCTGTATGAGTAAGATATATTTCTCCATTATTTGTCTTTATATATTCTATGCGGGGAACCAACCCTTCAATATGGAATTCATATTGATGTTTCTCTGTGTTGTCAGTCAATCCGTAGTCTTCGTTCATAATAATGAGTTTTAAAATAATCTTTTCTTATAATTTCAACATCTATTCAAAGGTTTTTGTTTAGAAAAAGTGTGAAGTTATTTAGAAGAAATGATGTAAAGTATGAGAAGACGTTTCCGGTATTATAATTTTTCGAGAGGCAATTATATTCAAGGGGGTGAATTCAAAACTCAATTTTTGAAAATAAGAACTTTCAATTTGAAATTTGAGTATTTTAAAAGACAAAAAATGGTCGTATCAATCTCCATTTTGAGGAATAATGATACGGCCATTTTTAGGTATTATAGTTACACTCTATAACTTTTCGGATTGTTCATTTTAGTTTTGACACACCTTCTTGAACGGATTCGCATAAATTAAAATTTGTAAGCAATGCCCCAAGAGAGCTGGTCCGTAATACCAAAATGAAACGTGTTGGCGCCATTAATTTCTCCATATCCAAGATACCCGATTCCTAAGTTGGTAGAAAGATGTTCGGTTAGTTCATATATAAGTTTAGGCTGTAACCCTACGGCCCAGTTCTCATCTCCAAAAATTATTTCTGCTTTTAAGGATGGAGCAAAGTAAAGTTTAGATATTATTGGAAGATAATAGCTGGCACCTACGCTGATTCCGAAATGACAATCGTCATTACCAGATAGGGATATGCCTGCCTCTATAGCCCAATGTTCACTAAGAAAAATATTTACTTCAGGAGCTATTTTGTAAGAGTTTATTCCTTCAATATTTGTGTAACTTACTTCACCTTCCAATTCGATATCTCCTTTTTTGTATTGGGCATTTGCACTCATTGCAATAATGCTCAGTAATAAGCATAGTAATGTAATCTTTTTCATTTTTTTGATTTTGATAAATATTTGGATTTATTTTCGGAGTGCAAAGTTAAGAAAAAACTTTTTCCGTTATACTCGAAAATTGTATGGAGTTTTTGGCCTTTATTTGTATTGGATTCTTTTGTAAAATATTTAATTGTTAGTGTAAATAAAGCGAGGATATCCTTTTTGAGATATCCTCGTTTTATTTTCCGATGTTTAAGGAAATGATATTGATGATATTACTGAAATCCGTTAGTTGCAACTTCCTTATTTATTTTTTTGACTAGCCCCTGTAGTACGTTTCCAGGACCGATTTCAGTGAATGAATTGGCACCGTCGGCAATCATATTCAATACCGATTGAGTCCAACGTACAGGAGATGTTAGTTGAGCAACAAGATTTTCTTTAATAATATCAGGATTGGTTTCTGCTTTAGCATTTACATTTTGATAAACAGGGCATTTCGGTGCAAAGAATTGTGTTTTTTTGATAGCTTCGGCTAATTCTGTACGTGCAGGTTCCATAATAGGAGAATGGAATGCCCCGCCAACCTTAAGTTTTAGTGCACGTTTTGCTCCTGCTGCCAGCATTTTTTCACAAGCTTGATCGATACCGGTTTCACTTCCTGAAATAACGATTTGCCCTGGACAATTATAGTTGGCAGGAACGACGATTTCATCTTTTATGGAATTACAAATTTCTTCTACTTTTTCATCAGGTAATGCTAAAACAGCAGCCATGGTTGATGGTGTTTTTTCACAAGCTTTCTGCATAGCCATAGCACGAGCTGACACTAAACGTACACCGTCTTCAAATGATAAAGCTCCGGCTGCAACTAGTGCAGAGAATTCTCCCAGAGAATGGCCAGCAACCATATCTGGGCAGAAGTCAATACCCATTGTTTTTGCTAATATTACAGAATGTAGGAAGATGGCAGGTTGTGTAACCTTGGTTTGACGAAGGTCTTCATCTGTACCTTCAAACATTAAATCAGTAATACGGAAACCCAATATTTCGTTTGCTTTTTCAAACATTTCTTTCGCTTCTGGATGGTTTTCGTAAAGGTCTTTACCCATTCCTACAAATTGCGCTCCTTGTCCGGGAAATACAAATGCTTTCATATAAATCTATTTTTATTAAGTATTGTTGCATAAAAACGGCTACAAAGTTAATCTTTTTCAGAGGAAAAAGCAGTTTATTGCCAACAATATTTCTTACATTTGTAAACTGTTATAGTTTTGTTATTAATTAAAATAAGAAGAATAGTATGAAAACCCTTTTGTTTTTAAATCTGGGAACTGGAGAAATCATCATTATCGCTTTTGCAATTTTATTGCTTTTTGGAGGTAAGAAGATTCCTGAATTGATGAAAGGTTTAGGTAAAGGTATTAGAAGCTTTAAAGACGGCATGAAAGATGTTGAAAATCAAATTGATAAGGCCGTTAATGAACCTGACGAGAAAGAAAAATAATTTTTTTGTATATATGTTTATAGGCGTAGTTATTAAACTACGCCTTGTTCTTGTATTCTTATTTGATCGTTTTGCTTATGGTTGAGATGAACTTTTGGGATCATGTAGAGGCTTTACGTAAAGTCCTTTTCAGGTCTTTACTTGTTGTAGCTTTATTAGCAGGGTTATTTTTTTGTTTTATGACTGATATATTTGATCAAATTATATTGGCTCCTTGCTTTTCAGACTTTATATTATATCGTTTTATATGTAATTTGAGTCATTATATATCAGTATTACCTGATTTTTGTAATTCCGAGTTTCATGTCAATTTGATAAATATTCAGTTAGCTTCCCAGTTTTTTATTCATATGAGTACTTCTTTTTGGCTGGGATTGGTATTTGCGTTTCCATTTGTAATTTATCAGTTGTGGACATTCATTAGTCCGGCTCTTTATGAAAAAGAAAAGCAGAATGCCCGGTTTGCTTTTTTAGTAGGAAATGTCATGTTTTTTATTGGTGTTGCAGTCGGGTATTTTTTGGTATTTCCATTGACTTTACGTTTTTTAGCAGGATATCAGATCAGTACTATAATACCAAATCAGATTTCTCTTGATTCGTATATGGGTAATTTCCTTACTATGATTTTTATTATGGGGGTAGTTTTTGAATTACCTTTATTATCGTGGATATTATCTAACATAGGGCTTTTGACTCGGTCATTTTTTAAAAGATATAGGAGATATGCTATAGTGGGACTATTAGTGCTGTCAGCAGTTATAACTCCATCAGGAGACCCTTTTACATTAATGGTTGTTTTCTTACCTATATATATGTTATATGAGATTAGTGCCTTATTTGTGAAAAAGGAACTACCTGAAGAAGACGATAATGATGATGATATAGAAGCAGAAATAGAAGAAGGAAAAGTTTAAATATTGTTAATTCGATGATTTTTTTATAGAAAAATATATGTTGTATAGCATAAATAATATATATTTGCACTGTGTTTTTCATAGTATTAGATTTAAGGTTAACGAAGATTGGTTGTCGTGAGACAACCTTTTCTTTTTTGTAAGTTTTTATGTCCGAATAAGAGTGTGATAAAAGAGTATTTATTTTTGTATTAAGAGCCGTAGTACTTTTTTGATACAATAAATTGAAGCTATGATGGCAATAGCTCCTCCGACATATCCGATATCGGAAATTGATAAATGAGAACAGACCATTCCTCCGATTAGTGCTCCACTACCAATACCGAGATTGTAGATTCCTGAATATATTGACATTGCTATTGTTGTAGCTTGGGGAGCAAATCGGATAACTTCAGCTTGGAATACGAGATTGAAGGCTGTGATAGCTATTCCCCAGAGGATACATAAAACTATAACGGCATAGTGATTGAAAGATGAAAGGTGTAATAAAATCAGAAAAGTGGCAATACCTGTGACGGCAAAACATATAAATGGGTAAGGATGTTTGTCGAAATAGCGAGAAAACAGAACACTTCCTATTATTCCGGAAATGCCGAAAGCTGTTAATGTCAAAGTTATCCAGTTATCTTTTAATCCGGCAACTTGGCCTAAAAATGGTTCTATGTAACTATACCCTGTATAATGTGCTGTTACAATAATAAAGGTCAGGCAATAAATACTGAGTAATACTGGATTATTAAGAATAGAAGGTAACATACGCAAAGTAATAGAGTTGCGGTTGGGAACCTTAGGAAAAATAATGACTAATAAGAGAAATATGGCAAAAGCGATAGCTGCAATGCAGAAAAATGTCATTCTCCAGCCTATGTGTAAGCCTATGATGCGGCCCAGTGGCAGACCTACTATCATGGCTATAGATGTCCCAGTCACAATCATACCGAGAGCCATGGAGCGATGCCCTTCAGGTGCTATATGAACGGCAAGAGGGGAGGCAATAGACCAGAAAACTGCATGAGAACAAGCGACGCCGATACGAGAAATCATTAAAGTTGCATATCCTATAGAAAGAGCCGAAAGTATGTGGCTTACAATAAATAAGATAGTTGTATAAAGCAGTAACTTGCGGTATTCCATTTTAGAGACGAGCAACATTAGAGGTAATGATGTCAGAGCGACGACCCATGCATATACAGAAATAAGTAAACCAGTATGAGCTTCAGTTATTTTTAAATCTGTAGCTATATCCGTAAGTAGCCCGATAGGTATAAATTCTGATGTATTGAATATAAATGCAGAAAAAGTTAAACATAGAAGGGGGAGCCATTCTCTCAGTGTAATATTCCTGTGATATATGTGCATTTAAGTTATTAATTTGTACGGATTTAAAAATACTTTATTTTAATAGAGGTAATTCGTTCATCATATTTTTGAGTTTGATGGCAATCCGGGGCATAGGTTCAGCTATAGTAAGTCCTACTAAGTCATGTTTAGAGGCAATATCGTTGATAATGCGAATGACTTCTTTTATTTTCATTCCATTAGCTTCGACACCAACACCTGCAATGATTTCAGCAGGATCTAACACATCTAAGTCAAAATGAATAACAACTTTAGATACACCGGTATTTTTTAGCCATTCTAGTATTGCCGAACTATTGTTCCTTACTTCATCAGGAGATAAACTTTTTATTTTTAGTTCTTCTTGGCGTTCTTTCATTCCTTTATCCCATGAACGAAGGCCAACAATTAAAGTTTTTGAAATATCAAATTTCTCTGGTAATAAATTTATTATTTTTTTATCTCCCATGCCTAGACAGGCAGTTAAGGCCATAGCATGATAACCGGTGTATTCATCGTATGGAAGCGTTATGTCTGGATGAGCGTCTATCCAAATAATAGCTATATCATTTTGATATTTTTTTGCCAGATATGTGAAGGGAACAACACTGACTGAACAATCACCTCCGAGAGTAACAATTTTGTCGGGGTTGTTT
>ENA-OPXH01001100-OPXH01001100.1-human-gut-metagenome-genome-assembly--contig:-NODE-1100-length-20092-cov-2.922593_pt1 | contig 20092 bp, 18 predicted proteins | sample MGYA00241521_ERZ502034 | MGnify/ENA primary metagenome ERZ502034 (study PRJEB25962, sample SAMEA2042103) | human gut metagenome | biome: human gut; feature: human-associated habitat; material: faeces... | reverse complement strand
GATCTTTCAGATATTCCATCTGGATATAAAGCTTCCAGTAATTTAACTCCGGCATTTTTTCCGTACAGCTTCCTTTCAACTGCACAATCGTCTTCATTCCCACAAATGATTCTAATAGATTCACTTCTTGTGTCATCTGGTCGAATCGCTGCGCGTAGCTTTTTCTGGCTTCGTCCCAATCCTTGGTAAATTCATACCGTACCGTATTGTTATCCAATGTCCAGTTTATAATTTTCAGGGCCGAAACCTCTTCATTTTCCGTTCCTTTATCTTTTACTAGTTTATAAACAGAACCGTAAGAACCATGACCTAATTCTTCTGTAATCTCATAGCCGTTCTCGCTCCACTGTATTGGTAATTTTGGAAATGTCATCTTTTTTTGTTCCTTTTATTTTAGAATTGCGATTTTAATTAAAAAGCTGATACTTTTTCATTATATTCTGGATGATTGAAAATTACTAGATTAGATACCAAAATGAACTTTAAACTTTAAAATAATATACAGGCAATGATGAAAGCAATAATACTCTTTGCAACTGTCCACAGATCCCGTTTGATGGCTCTGTCCCTTTCAGGACTGTCGTAATTACCTTTGATTGCGGTGATGATATCTCCAAGTGTAGCTAAAAACAAAAATTTGAGAAATTCATAAATACTGTAAATAAATAAACCATATACAATGATCATCGTAAACTCCTTTCCAATCCTTTGGATTGCTGCATTTGTAATCTGATGACGTTATTGTAAAGGATTCGAATAGTGATTTTGTAATGACAACGGAATCCATAAATTTTCCGCCACAGGAGGAAGTGTGTTGAAAGGTTGTCAGAGGACTGATACAATGTCATATATAATATATTGTGAATACATTGTGGAGGAAAGATTTTGATGAGAAATCTACAATTTCCGGAGCTGCCAAGACAGTGGAGTTCTCATGGATATGAAATTGATGAACTACTGGGGCAAGGCTCTTATGGAGCTGTTTACCGCATGGTGAGAAATAAAGGAACGGATCAGGAAGAATATTGGGCTTTAAAAGTTATTGAGAAAAATCTTACAAAAAAAAGAATCAGATTCCAATATCGTAATGACATAGCGGCCGCGAGAAGAGATTTTGGTAAGGAATTTAACAAGCTTGCAAGGGAAGTTAATATATTGGAATCATTTATGGATGAGAAGCATATTGTCCAAATTAAAGGCAGTTGTCTGGAAAAAATGCCGGAGGAAAATTACTGGCGTGCCTACATACAGATGGAATATCTTACGGAGCTGATGGACTATGCTTATCCGGAGGAAGAGGATTTGGAGAGTAGTAATTTGGAAAGCAGCGATTCACAAAATCAGGATTTCAAATTTACAGAGGAACGCATGAATCAGGAGGAAATCATCCGGCTTGGAATTGAAATCTGTCAGGCGCTGGAGGTCTGCCATAAGGAAAATGTATTGCATCGGGATATTAAACCGGAGAATATTATGGTTGCGAAAGACGGAACTTTTAAACTTGGCGATTTTGGTCTTGCGAGAGAGTGGGATGATGGATCGATGACAGTAATTGGTACGAGAAATTATATGGCACCGGAAGTATATAATACATTTTATGATAAAAGTGCAGATATTTATTCGCTGGGAATGGTACTATATTATTTTGCAAATGATATGAGGCTGCCATTTTGGGACCTCCATGATTCAGTTGCTCAGATGAATGCTCGTTGTAAGGGAGAATTGCCGGAGCCCAAGACAGCATTTGAACCGCTGAGAAGAATTATTTTAAAAGCATGTGCCTTTGAACCGAAAGACCGTTATCAGTCTGCGGCAGATATGAGAGCAGATCTGGAAAATGCAAAAAGTATCGGAAATAAGGAAAAGGAGATAAGAAAATATGTCTAAGGAAAATATGTCCAAGAAAAATATACTGGATTACGATGAGGAGAAAACAATCCGTCCACAGAACTTCACGCTTACAGCTATGAAGGAATTTTATGATACGATTGAGTCAGATCAGTTCCAGGGAGCGAGTGAAGATACGATCTATAAGTATCTGACGAACATCATGGAGATTGTATCATTTAAAGACTTTTTGAGAAGATATATTTATGAATATGCAGGGATTAAAGAAAACTTTAATCAGGTCACAAATTATCCTGAGCTGCTGTTGGAAATCTTTGCGAGAAACGATTGCTATGATCCGAACGATGTAGAAGAAAAAAAGAAATTAAAGAAAAAAGCGAACCGCTGGCTGACATCAGAGAGTGTAAAGCGTGAGAATATGTTTTATATCGGATTTGGACTGGATATGAATGATAAACAGATTTCTGAATTCCTGACACTGGTATTAAAGGAGCCGGATTTTGATTTTACGAGTCCTTCGGAAACGATTTACTGGCACTGCAGGTATAATGGAAAGTCTTGGATGGAGGCGCAGAAGCTTCTTGAAGCTTATGAGAATCAGGCAGAAGATCCGTCCATTCGGGAGAATCATATGTGGCAGGCAATGCAGAATGACCCGAAAATGTATGTGAGCAGCGAGGAAGGTCTGGAGAAATATTTACATTATCTGAAACAGCTTGGCGTTGCAAAAAAACGTGAGACACAGGCGCGGGAAGTGTTTATTAGACTGTACGAGAGAGCGCAGAAGCTGTGTGCAAAGCATTTGAACCGTTATCCGGATTTGATTGAAAAAGATGGAAAACAGGCGGAACTGAAAGTGGAAGATATCAATCCGTCCAGAATGGAGAGCATATTGTATAGTGGAGTGGCTGTAACAGATAATGGTAATCTGATGTCCTTTGCAAAGCTGAAAGAACAGTTCAAGAGCAAACGCCTGAGCCGTGCCAGAATCAATGGAATTTTAGGTGGTAAGCCGATTGAGCGATTTGATCTGATTACACTGATTTTCCTGATTTATGCATTGGACGAAGAAAAACTGACGAAAAGTGCACCGGCACGTTTTAATGAATTTGTAGATGAGACCAATGATTTGTTAATAGAAGCGGGAATGATCGAGTTATATCCGGTCAACCCGTATGAGGCATTTGTCATGATGTGTGTCGTATCAGAAGATCTGTTAGATACATTTGCAGGAGTATGGGAGAAGTCATATGACGAAGAATAAGGAAAAGTTGGTGAAAGTGGAAGCGGTATGTACCAGCATGACCGGCGAGTTCCGGGACACGAACGAAGACAATTTTTATTTTAACGGGCAATACATGGATTCGGACGGGGGAATTGCGCTGCGTCTGACGTCAGGAGAGCCGGAAGAAGTGGAACCGGAGGAAGAAGAACTGTCTGAAGAAATGTTGCAGATTATTGAAGAGAGTTATAGAGAAGCGGAAGAGAATGGGGAGATTCCGGATTTCGATGATTTCGATGTGGCAGAATTACTGGAAGATAATCCTATAGGTGAAATCCTTCATGCGCCAGAGGCTGATGTGTCAGGTAAATGGGTTGCTGTGTTCGACGGAATCGGCGGCCTGCCGTGCGGCGAGATGGCTTCGTATATTGCGGCAGTGACACTTGCGAAGGCAGAATGCCCATGGAGATCGAGAGAAGAGGCTGACTATGAAGCATGTATGTGGAAAATTGCAAAAGCAATGGAAGCCAATCTTATAAAATGGAAGAAAATGCAGAAGGTAAGACAAACGGGGACGACCATGGCGGCGTTAAAGTTCGGTCGGAATTACATTTTCGGAATGTCTCTTGGAGATTCGAGGATTTACCGGCTGCGTGAAGGGAAGCTTGCGCAGTTATCCACCGATCATACTTATCGCCATCCGGGGCATATACGAAGTGCGCTGGTCGGTTATATCGGAACGGAGTATGCAGATGATTTTAAAAAGATGGATTTCTACAAGCTTGAATATCAGAAAGGTGATAAGTATCTGCTTTGTACAGACGGTGTGACGGATATGGTGAGAGATGAAGTCCTGGAAGAAATCTTGCAGATGCCGGTAGCGGAAGCGCGTGGAAAAATGGTCGATGAAGTCAATCGCATGGGCGCGGAAGATAATGCAACATTTATTATTGCGGAGATTATATAGAAGATGAGAAGGTACCCTTCCCGGTTACAGATGTGAAAATGTGATGTAGTAAGATAGAGACATAAACAAAGAAACACATGAAAACAAACACATTTGAACATATATTTTCAATCGAAAATGAAAACAAACCTGGGAGGGTACATTTATGTTAAGAGAAAAAGCTTTTGATTTCTGGAAAACTTATATTGGACTTATGACAAAGGGCGGAGTTGACGTCTCGATGACAAATCCGGCAGTAACCTTTACAGCTGATGCAAAGGCCGGAGAGTATGATGACATAAGCGATGAAGAATACTATGAACTTCTGGACTTTACAGAAGAACTTGCAAGCTTCTGGAAGAAAAACCGGGAAGCGACAGCCGGGGCGGTTCTCCTTGAAGCACTGGTCAATACAGATTTAAGTCTCAGCGAAACAGATAAGCTGGCTCAGATTCTTGCTGAAGCATCAGAGCGTAAGACTTATAAGTATATAAAGCCAGAGCCGGAGTTCGAAACAACTTTTGATAAGACGCCATTTGACGAAGGCGAAGTCGAATGGACACCACAGATGATCTACGAATATTTGGACGAGAATGTCTACAGACAGGAGAATGCAAAAAAAGCAGCAGCAATCATGCTCTACAATCATTTGAAAGGACGCAGACGGAATATGATTCTTGCCGGACCGACCGGATGTGGTAAAACAGAAATCTGGCGCTCCCTTCAGAAGAGATTCCCGTTCATCAAAATCGTGAATGGTCCTCAGATTGCCTGTGACGGCTGGAAAGGCAGCTATCATGTAAAAGATATTTTCCTTGAGGAGCCTGCCGAAAAAGTGAAAAAAATGCTGATTGTCATCGATGAGGCAGACAAGCTCTTTGAGCCATCGATCGGGTCGGCCGGAGTAGATTATTCCCGAAAAATCCAGAATGAATTTCTGAAGATTATGGACGGCGATAAAGTTGATTTCGTCTCAGAAGGCAATGATGCCAAAAAGACGACAATTGATTGCAGTCATGTTTCATTTGTCTTCTGCGGAAGTTTTGAGACGCTGCTTCAGAACCGTGAAGACAAACCGGCAACAATCGGATTCTTCCAGAATACAGCTCCTGATGAAGAAGCAGAGTCAATCACAATCGAAGATCTCGTTGAGTACGGAAATGTCCGTCGGGAGATTGCAGGACGTATCCAGCAGATTGTAGCGTTAAATGCTCTGACCGTCGATGATTTTGAGCACATTCTGAACAGCAGAAAACAGATGTCCCCGATTCGTCAGCTTGAGAAGCTGTATATGGTGAATCTTTCCGTAGACGATAAGACAAAACGAATCCTGGCAGAAAAAGCTGCCGGAAAAAATCTCGGATGCCGTTACATGCGATCTCAGATTCAGAGCATGCTGGATGAGAAGATGTTCGACGATCCGGATTGCCGAAATTTCAAACTTTCACTTGTGGAAGAGAAAGAAGAAGGACTTCCGTGGTGCGCAGCGTAGCCCACGGAAGTCCCTGGTATTGAAACAGAAAGTACATGACATAACAGTAAAAAGGGAAAAAACATAGTTTACTTGCACAATGTTGTAAGGCTATAAAAGAACAAGATAAAATCATACTACATAGGAGATAAAAAATTATGGAACAGAACAATTATCTGGAATTTGAAAAATCTAAAGCAGCAGTTTATACGATTATGGAAGCTTTCTTCCAAGATGTATTTGATCTGGAAGATGATGAATTGGGAAGTTTTCATGATGAAATTGACGAATATATGAACCAGAATCAGAAAGGCAGCTGGCTTCCGGAAAATCAGATGATTACAGACCGTTTTTATGAGTGGCTGTTTGAAGAACTCCCGTACTTTTATGTGGGACTTCTGACAAGACCGGTTCTTGTAAACTGGTTATTTAAAGTGATGTATGAATCTGAAAAAAAGAATAATAAAATGCAGGCTTATGAAGTGAATCCAGAATTTGTTGACAGATCTTTCCCAACAGAAAAAAGTGCTGTACATGAGGTTGATTTTATTAAATATGACGGCGTATACAAGGTTGACTTCACAAAATATGATGAAGAGTTATATCATACATTTGCAGATAAAATCAGCGAAGGACTTCATCGGATACAACCATTAAATTCAGTACTCAGTGTCTGTTGTGGTACGATGTCAGATCAATATAAGATAATGATTCGTTTTATTGTGGGACATTTTCTTGAACTGATTTTCCTTCTGATGCATGATTTGGAAGTGTATATAATGTTGGCTAATCATTTGGCAAATATTCGAATAGAAATAAACTGCATGCTTGATCCATTTGGATGTGAGGAGCCGCCTGAATGGGAGGAATAGAAAAGCCTGCGGCAGCAAAGCCGCAGGCGCTGGAATGTGCCGAGGTACATTCTTAATTCTATAACTAATTCTCTACAATACTCTGTTTTAATATAGTGAACATCTTTTCCGCATCTAATGGTTTTGCAATGAATCCATTCATTCCAACCTTTTGTGTCATCGCAATATCTTCTCCAAAGACATTTTCATACAAGGGAAAAGAACATCAATTTTATATTTTTCTTGGATATGCGGAATATCCGACATTTGCGTCTAATCGTTCACAGCTTATGCGCTGTGCAGATGCAGCCCTTTACGAAATAAAACTTCATGGGAAAAATGGCTGTATGGCTTATAAGGAAGGGCTTGAATTAAGGGCTCGTAAACAACTTGGATTTGCATTCAAGGATATCTCCGAGAACCTTCCAGGAGCATTTATCATATATAGAGCAGACAAAGAAGATAGAAGCAAGCATTTGGAAACAGATTGATAATGGCAATGAAAATGATTATATCCACTTTCATTTACGAAGAGCGGATGGAGCGCATCTGCCTGTGCTTGACCATGGGAGAATTGTTGAGAGCCAGCAATATGGCAAAGTATTTTATGTATTGTTCATGGACTGGGAGGATATGAATAGTCATTACAGTGAAAAATTTTCCAGATAATCAAAGGAAATATTGTAAAAAATATTGTTGTAAATAGAAAAATCCTGCTCATATTCATATATTGAACAGGATTTTTCTATGTGCGCTGTTAAATATTCCGTTTTACTGGAAGGTGACTTGCCTATTTTCTTAAAATCTCATGTGGAGCTTCTATTTCATTTGCCAAGGTATGTTCTGTTAATTCTGACATCATTTTTAACTTTTTATTAATCAACGGTCGCATACAGTTAGGAACATGTTCCTGATGCGCTCTGTGAATCGCTACACATTCCTTACAGTTTCCATGGTAGCGACAGGCTTTCAGGCAAGGACAGTGGTCTTTGTCTTTGTATTCCTGACGAAATTCCGCTGCAAATTCTTCTTGCAGTCTCAGGCCCTCGGCACGGTTTCCCTTATGAAATTCTGCCATTGCATCCAGTTCTTTTTGGTTTCCTTCAATCTTCATGTTATTGTTCGCCTCCATTTTAATTCAATTATTACTCGAATTCTGACAGGTCCATGTTTTTCCAGCCATACCGGACAATGGATATAATCATAGATTTTTCATAATGTCTTTTTGATTTTGTTAAAATTAGCTCCAGAAATCTGTTTTTTGACTAAGACCGATGTCTGCACTTTTAAAAACCGGGTTGATTCCTTGTTTTAACTGCACTTCATAATCTTGGATCGCTTTAACTGCAATTCCTGATAAAATCAGAATAACCGGAATGTTAATGAGCGCCATAACACCCATCAGTACATCGGAAAGATCCCACAAAAGAGACATTTCCATTCCTGCTCCCAGAAAAATTGCAAGTGCCGATACCAGTCTGAAGCCTTTCATAAAAGCTTTTCCCGGCTGTTTTTTGTGAATGTAGATTAAAAGATTGTCACAATAGAAACAGTTTCCGAGCAGAGTTGTAAATGCAAAAAATACCATTGCAACTGTAATAAAGACCGGACCTATGGAACCAAGTGATTCCTGAAGAGATGCCTGCACCCACGGTGCTCCCTGCAATTCTTTTGCCTGATCGATCCCGGAGGACATACACATCATAGCTGTTGCTGTACAAAGCAGCAAGGTATCAATAAATACGGATAACATCTGTACCAGCCCCTGCTTTACCGGATGGCTGACATTTGCCGCAGCCGACGCATTCGGAGCCGAACCGATACCTGCCTCATTGGAATAGAGACCCCGGCGGATTCCCTGCATCATGGCCGAACCGGAAAATGCTCCGAAAATTGCTTTAAAATCAAATGCTTCTTCAAAAATGCGCACAAACATTGCAGGCACATTCTGAATATTGATAATTACTACCAAAAGTGAAATCCCAATATAAGCAATCCCCATTACCGGTACAACCATTGACGTTACTTTTACGATACGTGATCCGCCGCCAAGCAGACACCAGCCTGTCAGCACTGCCAAAATTCCACCGATGATCCAGGGACTTATCTTTGCTTCATAAAAGGAAAATACTGAAAATGTAGACTGCAGATTATAAGATGCCAGCATATTAAATCCAAATGCGTAGGTTAAAATCATTGCAATGCAGAAAACAATTGCCAGTGGGCGACAATGAAGTGCCGCTTCAATATAGTAAGCCGGTCCTCCATAACAGCTTCCGTCTTCTCCTTTTTTCTTATAAATCTGTGCCAATGTACTCTCGATCAGAGCAGATGCACTTCCGATGATCGCAATCACCCACATCCAGAATACAGAACCAAATCCTCCTATACAAATCGCCGATGAAACTCCGACAATATTTCCCGTTCCCACACGGGATGCTGTTGAAACCATAAGTGCCTGAAAAGAGGAAATTGCCTTTTTATCCTCTGGCTTTTCCATTACGGATCCACAAGCTCTCTTAAATAATCTTACCTGCGGAAATCTGGTGCGGACTGTAAAATACACTCCCGCACCAATCAGTATAATGACCAGCAGCTTGCTGTACATAAAAGAACTGATTGTACTAATAATCGTTTGAAACATACCTTTTTCCCTTTCTATATTTTTGTCAATATATTAAAGGAAAGAAGGTGGATTTGCAAGCTTTTTCGCATTAAAATAATGCCTGTACTGGATTGTAAAAAATCCTGCACTGGCATTATTAAGGTTGTAATTATTTTCTTTACTCAAATGAACCGAATATCATCCCTGCAAACTGAAGTTATCAGCCTGTATAAGCATCATCAGCTGTATTCGTGAAGTTCTGCTTTTCCAGCCATTGCTTTTCTTCTTCGTTTTCCGGAGTTAATGTAAATGTTTTGAAAACGCGTTCGGTTTCGCCGAATGTTTCTTGGTTATATTTGCGGCGCTTTTCCGGATTCGATAAAACCCGGTATGCCTCAAGTATCTCCTGCATAAAAGCGGTTGTGTCAATATTTTTATGTGCATTTGCATCTGGATGATATACTTTCGCCAGTGCATTTTTAGCAGTTGTGATCTCGTCTAAAGTCGCATCTCTTGAAACACCTAAAATATCATAATAAGTATGAGACTTCATTAGTGACCTCCTTATTAATTTTCCCGTTGATTCTCCCTTGCTTAATATACTCTACGGATTGATAAAAGTCAATGAAACAGGTAAAAATGAGCAAGATTTGAGAGGCTTTTATAGGATAGTTATTTTTAGTCAGCGCAGTTATATGCTGAAATCTATCTTGAGGAAAAAGAGAGATTAAGTAATACTTTTTGCAGGATTTGCTTATATTTATAATAGATGAAATTTTGGAGAGTGGATCAAAAATGAGAAATGCAAGAACGGTAATCGCAGGTGTTTTATGTGCATTGATGATCTGTTGCATGTTGGGAAACGCATATACGGTAAAAGGCAAGGAAATGTTATTAGCGCCGGAAAATAAAGAAACAAAAGATCAAAATACAGAAAACAGCAAGATAGAAGATAACAATACAGAGAATGAAGAAGAACTAAATAAAGGCGCAAAAAAGGAGGATACAAGTATGCAAATCGGTGCTCCTTCAGCTCTTTTGATGGAAGCATCTACCGGAACGGTATTGTTTGAACAGGATGCGGATACGAAACGTCCACCTGCAAGTGTTACGAAAATTATGACAATGCTTCTTATTTTTGATGCTGTTGAAAGTAAAAAAATTTCTTTGGAAGATAAAGTTCCCGTATCGGAATTTGCAGCGTCTATGGGCGGCTCTCAGGTGTTTTTAGAGACAGGGGAAACTCAGACGGTCGATACAATGCTAAAGTGCATTTCAATCGCAAGTGCAAACGATGCTTGTGTGGCAATGGCAGAGTATATAAGCGGCAGTGAAGAGGCTTTTGTACAAGAAATGAACAAGCGGGCAAAAGCATTGGGGATGCATAATACAAATTTTGTAAATTGCAACGGTTTAGATGCACAGGGGCATGTGACGACTGCAAGAGATATTGCGCTGATGTCGCGGGAATTAATTACGAAATATCCTCAGATTCATGAGTATGCGATGACATGGATGGAAAATATTACTCATGAAACGAAGAAAGGTACTTCGGAATTTGGACTTACAAATACAAATAAACTTGTAAGGCAGTATGAATATGCTACCGGTTTGAAAACAGGGTCGACAGGAGAAGCAAAATTTTGCGTTTCGGCAACGGGAAAGAAGGATGATGTGGAGTTGATCGCGGTTGTTATGGCTGCCGATACATCGAAGGAGAGATTTGCGGATGCGGTTAAAATGATGAATTACGGTTTTGGAAAATGTCAGGTGTATTCGGACGAGAAACCGATGAAAACAAAATATGCAGTTGTAAAAAATGGAGTCGAAGAAAATATAGAAGTAGAGCGCGGAGAAAAGTTTACTTATCTAGATGTAAAAGGAAAGGATATGAAGAAAATTAAAAAAATTGAGAAAATAAATAAAAAGATATTAGCGCCGGTTCGAAAAGGAGATGTTGTAGGCTCGATCGTTTATAGTCTGGATGGAAATGAAATCGGGCGCAGCGATATCATAGCAAAAAGAGGTGTACAAAAAGCAGGATTTTCGGATTATTTAATAAAGGTATCGGCAAAATTTTTGATTGGAGAAAAGAATTAATAAAAGCTGCTTTAGATCTGCGGAATAATTTCACACAAAAAGTTGTTTACGTGCTGATGTGAAGAAATACTTGAGTTTCAGAATACCGCTGTTTTATAATGAGAGAAAATGAGGAAAGTTTTTTATAGGAATATCGTTAAAGGAGTTTTATAAATGAATAATACAGCATGGTGGATAATTATTTTTATCCTTATTTTGCTCATTTTAGCGGCAGGAGAAATTTATCGGGAAACTCATACATTCCGGGTGAGAAAATATAAAGTAAAAACGAAAAAAAACATCGGCATTCAAAACTGTGTAAAAGTGATTTTTTTAAGTGACCTTCATAACTGTGTATACGGAAATAAAAACGATAAATTGTATAAGGCGATTCAGGCAGAAATGCCGGATATGATTTTAATCGGAGGGGATATGCTGGTCGCAAAAGAAGGCAGTTCCGTACAGGAAGCTCTTGAGTTTGTGAAGAAATTACCGCATATTTGTCAGGTGTATTACACAAATGGCAACCATGAACAGAGAATGAAAGAAAATACAGATATATACGGGGATACATACGAACGATACAAAGCAAAGCTGGAAAATTGTGGAGTATGCTTTTTGGAGAATAAAGCCGAAAATATAGAAAAAAACGGTATGAAGTTTAGTATCTATGGCCTGGAACTGGATTCGTCTGTGAATAGAAAATTTAAAAAAGCAGATGTTACGGAGAAAACGGTTGAAGAAAAAATCGGAAAAAAGGGAAAAGATTATTCGATATTGATGGCGCATAACCCGGCATATATGGATGCTTATAAAAAATGGGGAGCCGATTTGATCCTATCCGGACACTTGCATGGAGGATTAGTGCGGTGTCCGGGGATTGGGGCAGTTGTGACGCCGCAGGGGTTTCTCTTTCCGAAATATTCAGGGGAAATGCGCAGAGAAGGAGAACAGACGATAGTTGTAAGTAGAGGACTGGGAAGTCATACGATCAATATTCGTTTGTTTAATATGCCGGAGGTTATCGCAATCGAGGTCTGTGTCCGGTAATAAGGCGGCAAGCTGACGAAGTAAAAAATATATGATCCGGCAGGGAAAACAATGACGGGAAAACGAGGCGGAAAAACGATAAAGACGATAAAAGAAAAACATTGTCAAAAGTAAAAAGCTCCTTTATAATGTAGAGTTGGCGTTAGAAATTTCTGCGATTTTCTTTTGTTGCGGAAATGGTGAACTGGCGAAATGTTAAGCAGCTGTTTAAATGATGGAGATAATTTATGGGAATTCCGGTAAAACTTGAAGTTTTTGAAGGTCCGTTGGATCTTCTGCTTCATTTGATCGATAAAAATAAAATAGATATTTATGATATTCCAATCGTAGAAATTACGAATCAATATATGGAATATATAAGGAATATGCAAAAAGAAGATCTGAATATTATGAGTGAATTCCTTGTTATGGCAGCTACGCTTTTGATATAAAATGTCGAATGCTGCTTCCGAAAGAGGAAACGGAAGAGGGGGAGGAAGAAGATCCGCGGCGTGAGCTTGTAGAACAGCTTTTACAGTATAAAATGTATAAGTATATGGCGTATGAGCTGAAGGACAGGCAGACGGATGCAGACATGATACTTTATAAAGATCCGACAATACCGGAAGAAGTGAAAGAATATGCAGAACCGGTTGATCTGGATGAACTTCTTGGAGATCTTACATTGAAAAAATTAAATGAGATATTTAAAGAAGTGATGAAAAGGCAGGTTGATAAGATCGATCCGGTTCGGAGCAAGTTCGGAAAAATAGAAAAAGAAGAAGTCACCGTATCAGACAAGTTTATATATATACACGAATACATGCATACACATCATAAGTTCTCCTTCCGACAGCTACTCGAGAAGCAAAAGAGCAAGATGCATATTGTAGTGACATTTCTGGCGGTTTTAGAAATGATGAAGCTGGGAGAAATTCGTGTGGAACAGGAAGAAACATGCGGCGAGATCATGATTGAAAGGGTGGAAGAGGCGTATGGAAATTGAAAAACTTCAAAGTGCGATTGAAGCAATCTTGTTTACGATGGGAGATTCTGTTGAAATAAGTAAACTTGCATTTGCAATCGGACATGATGAAGAAACGACCAAAAAACTTGTTCGGAATATGATGGAGCGTTATGAAAAAGAGGATAGAGGAATCCGTATTATTGAGTTGGAAGATTCTTTTCAGTTATGTACAAAAAAGGAAATGTACGAATATTTAATTCGTGTAGCGAAACAGCCAAAGCGCTATGCTCTTACGGATGTACTCTTAGAAACACTTTCAATCGTTGCCTATAAGCAGCCTGTAACAAAATTAGAAATAGAAAAAATCAGAGGTGTTAAATCGGATCATGCAGTAAATAAACTCGTTGAATATGGATTAATTGAAGAGACGGGAAGATTGGATGCCCCCGGAAGACCTCTTTTGTTTGGAACAACAGAAGAGTTTCTTCGTCGGTTCAGCGTGCAGTCGTTAGATGATCTTCCGATGCTGAATCCGGAGCAGATCGAGCATTTTAAAGAAGAAGCCGAAGATGAAGCACAGTTGAAATTAGATATTTAAAAACAGGTTGAAAAAACAGGGATGGCATAAGCGGTGCACATCCTGTTTTTTTTGCAACAGTGACCGTCTACAATCTCGAAATGTGTTTTTTGTACTGTGGATGATGATAATATTTGTAGGAATAAGCTTGTATGGGAGGGCATATAGATAGAAAGACTATCGGCATAGAAGGTGTTTCGGAATGGAAAGAAAGAAATTTAAAAAGAGATTTAAGATGAATACAAGAAGTATACTGTCATTCATAATGTTGTTTGCGTTATGTCTGTCGGCAGTCTGGAATATTTCATGGGCTGATTGCAGGGCACAAGAGAAAATTATGGATGAAAGTCACAAGAGTATTAAGGTCAAGCCTTCTGATCTATACGCCCGTTCGGCCGTTTTAATGGACGCCGAGACAGGGCGTATTTTGTTTGGAAAAAATAAAGACGAACAGATGCCGATGGCGAGTACGACGAAAATTATGACATGTATTCTGGCGCTTGAAAACGGAAATTTATCTGATAAAGCAGAAGTTAGCAGCGTCGCGTCTGCACAACCGAAAGTAAAGCTTGGAATGACACAAGGGCAGACTTTTTATTTAAAAGATCTTCTCTATTCGCTTATGCTTGAATCGCATAATGATTCAGCCGTCGCAATAGCAGAATGTATTGCGGGAAATGTTGATAAATTTGCGGATATGATGAATAAAAAAGCTTCTCAGTTAGGCTGCAATTCTACATATTTTATTACTCCGAACGGGCTTGACGGACAGGATGAAAACGGAATTCATCATACGACGGCAGAAGAGTTGGCGAGGATAATGAGATATTGCATTATGGAATCTCCGCAAAAGGAAAAATTTTTAGAAATCACACGGGCAGATGCGTATACATTTACCGATTGCAAAGGAGAAAAAAGTTATTCCTGTGTAAATCATAATACATTTTTAAAAATGATGGATGGAGCTCTCAGCGGAAAAACAGGGTTTACGCAAGATGCAGGATATTGTTATGTCGGAGCGCTGCGAAAAGACGGAAAAACATTGATTGTGGCGCTTCTTGCATGTGGATGGCCGAATAATAAAGGGTATAAATGGTCGGATACAAAGAAATTAATGACATACGGAATGGAAAATTATTGTTATAAAGAGATTTCTCCGGATAAGATAGACAGAACAGAAAAAATCTATATAAAAAACGGATATACAGGAGGGTTTCCTAAAAAAGGAAAAGATCTTTTAGAAGTAGAGATCTCAGGGGAATCTAAAAAAATTTTAGTAGGAGCAGATGATAAAGATGAGATAGAAATAAAAATTAAGAAGGAAATTTGTGCTCCGATAAAAAAGGGAACTGTAATAGGAGAGATTGTTTATCGTGTAAATGGAGAGCGGATCATATCATATGAGGTTGTTGCGGGAAAAACAGTAAAAGAAAGAACACTTTGGATATGTGCAGAATATCTACGAAGAAAATTTCTTCTGTAAAGTATGAAAATACGAAACATTAAAAAAAATCAATATAAATGATTAAATTTGTCACTAGAATGAGTAAATATAATGTGATAGTATGTGAATGATAAAAAAAAGCAATATCATTGATATAATATAAGGAGAACTGTAATGATGACAACGAGAGAAAATTGGAAAAAATATGAAAAAACTTATTTTATGCCTCCGACACCTTGTTACGACTGGGTAAAAAAAGATTGTGTTGATAAGGCGCCGATCTGGTGCAGCGTAGATCTTAGAGACGGAAATCAGGCGTTGATCGAACCGATGAGTCTTGATGAGAAATTGGAGTTTTTTCAGCTTCTCGTTGACGTTGGTTTTAAGGTGATCGAAGTTGGTTTTCCGGCGGCGTCTGAGACAGAATATCAGTTTATCAGAGCATTGATCGAGCAAAATATGATTCCGGATGACGTTACGATCCAGGTTCTTACTCAAGCGAGAGAACATATTATCAAAAGAACATTTGAAGCTGTGCAGGGCGCGCCTCATGCGATCATACATGTATACAATTCTACTTCTGTTGCACAGAGAGAACAAGTATTTAAAAAGAGTAAAGAAGAGATTAAGCAAATTGCGGTCGATGGTGCGAAATTGTTGAAAAAACTGGCAAAAGAGACGACCGGTAATTTTACATTTGAATATAGTCCGGAAAGTTTTCAGGGAACAGAAGTTGACTACGCACTTGAAGTGTGTAATGCTGTTTTGGATATATGGGAGCCGACTTCAGATAATAAGGCAATCATCAACCTGCCGACCACAGTAGAAAATGCAATGCCTCATGTTTTCGCAAGTCAGGTAGAGTACTTTAATAAATATCTCCTTCACAGAGAAAATGTATTACTGTCCTTGCATCCTCATAACGACAGAGGATCAGGTATCAGTGATGCGGAGCTCGGTATTTTGGCAGGAGCAGATAGGATTGAAGGAACATTGTTCGGCAATGGAGAAAGAACCGGAAATGTTGATATTATTACATTGGCAATGAATATGTTTTCTCAAGGTGTAGATCCTGAATTAGATTTTTCAAATATGAGTGATATATGTGAAGTGTATGAACGAGTGACGCGTATGCATGTCTCTCCAAGACAGCCTTATGCAGGAGAACTTGTATTTACGGCTTTTTCCGGATCTCATCAAGACGCGATCGCAAAAGGTATGGCATGGAGAGAAGATCGGCAGTGTGATAAGTGGAACGTGCCGTATTTACCGATCGATCCGCAGGATGTCGGAAGACGGTATGATTCTGACGTTATAAGAATCAATAGTCAGTCAGGCAAGGGCGGCGTGAACTATATCTTGAAACAGAGCTTTGGAATCAGCCTGCCGGAGAAGATGAAAGAAGAAGTCGGTTATCTTGTCAAAGACGTTTCCGACAAAGCGCATAAAGAACTTACGCCGGACTGGGTATATCATATTTTTGAAGATAACTATATTACGGCAAAGACGATTTTTACAGTTGATGAATGTCATTTCAAACAGGAAAACGGAATGGTGGCTGATGCGGTGATCCATCATAACGGTAATGACCGAAGAATTGTGGGTGTAGGAAACGGTCGGTTAGATGCGGTGAGCAATGCGATAAAACATTATTTTGATGTGGATTATCAGTTGGCATTTTATGAAGAGCATTCCTTGACAAAAGGCTCTTCTTCGAGAGCTGTCGCTTATGTCGGCATAATATACAATAAAAAGAAATACTGGGGAGTCGGAATAGATGCGGATATTATAAAAGCGTCGATAGAAGCGCTTGTAGTTGCTGTAAATAAATTGAGTGAAATTGTGGATGGCGGAAAAGATGAAAGACTGCTGGAGATTACAAATTATATTTATGCAAATTATAAAAATGTGACATTAGAAGATCTTTCGGAAAAATTCTTTCTGTCAAAACCATATTTGTCAAAATATATTAAAGAAAAGTCAGGCATGACATTCGGCGATATTCTCAAACAGATCCGAATGAAAAAAGCGCGTGCAATGCTTAGAAGCGGGAATGCCACTGTAGAAAGCATTGCAGAGATGGTCGGGTATCAGAATGTAGAACATTTCAATCGAGTGTTCAAAAAAATGTATCATACAACACCGGTACAATATCGGAATAAAAAGTAAAATGATAAAAACAGCATGATAGCAGGGGATAGGAGGAACTATCGCTTTGGTGACTAATAAATCTCAAAGCGATAGTTCCTTTTGTGTAATTATAAATATTTTTGAAAATAAAGGATTGTTTATGATGCACAAAAAAATAAGAAATAAAGATTATTATATATTTATATTGACAGAAATATGCGGGGGGGGGTATACTTATGCTGACATTATGTAAACATTGTGCGTTTTTGAAAAAAGAAAAAATAAGTGTTTTATATATAATACTTTAAGCAATGTTTACGAAGTTAAATTTATGAAATAAACGGGTGGGAAGAAGGAGGAAAAAAGAATGAAAATGAAAAGAGTTCTGGCGTGTGCTTTATCAGCGGCCATGATTGTGACATTCGTGTCATTTGGCAATATGGGAGTTGGAATGGTACATGCTGCTGTAGATATCGAGAACGAGTCTGTAACTGTAGAAGAAAAAGTTTTAAAGGAGATTGAGTCAGAAGTTCTGAAGGCAAATGCAAAAGCAAATTCGGAGCAGAAACCGGCAGCTTGGGATAATGATGGTGAAGCTGGGTGGGCATTTGATGATGAGAATCATTGGTGGCATTCTAGATATCAGGGAAATCCTGTAGAAGGGGAAGTAAACAGTGGATTAGTAAGCGCAAGCAATCCTATTTGGATTCAGACAGGATTTGGAGAAGCAAAAAAAATTAAGAAAATAACTTATCTGTCAAGAGACAATGGTATGGGTTCTATTAATGCATATAAGGTTCAATATGCCAATGTTCAGCAGGGCGAACCGAGAGATGATGATTTTCATGATATTGCAGGTGCGGCCGGAAATTTGCAGAATGCTCGTACTGCACAGGAGATTGTATTTAACGAAGCAGTAACCGCAACGCATATCCGTCTTGTTGCAACATCGATTTATGCGAATGGCGGACAACAGTATGTGGCGGCAAAGCGCATTCGTGTGTTTGAAGAAACTGAGGGAACAGAAGGAGTAACTTATAATTTCTATAAAGAATCAGATTTTTGGGATTATGAAGTTGCATATGGCAATTTGGCTGATCAGACAGAGAATGCAGATAGATGGCATTATCAGATTAAGAAGCCTTCAGAAGGAGGGTGGATTGATATTCCGGCAAATGCATTAAAAACAAAAGATAACGGTGAAAAAAGCTGGATGAATGATGATAAGGGCTTGGATGGCACATATTATTACGCAAAGCTGAATAAGGATGAAATTACATCTACATTTCAAGGTGAGGCGTATACAGCAGTAGCATATGCGTGGAAAGCTCCAAAGAATGGTTATTTTAAGATGACATTGGAAAGTCCGATAACACAGGCAAGCAGTCCGGCACCGAGTTTCTTTGTCTGCCACTCAAGTGATAATCAGGATGGCAAAGATTTATTCCGTAATATCGTTGGTGCAAATAGTACAATTACAAGTAAAATTGCAAGAGTCCACACAGGAGAATGGCTTCGTTTAGGAGCAACTACAAAGAATGCATGGGCAAGTGGTTTGAAACCGGTAGTGATGGAAGTTACTGCAAAAGATTATGCAGTTCAGTATTTAGAAGAAGTAAGTGGTATTGAAGAAGGGAACAGTTATACAGAAGCTTCCAAACAGGCAGTTAAAGAGGCACGATCAGCATTACAAGAAGCGATTCTGCCGGAAGTTCCGGATATGGTAGTTGTTGAGCAGAAGATTACAGCGTTAGAACAGGCGATTGCAGGATTGCAAGAGTATGTTCCGGTAACAGAAGTTACATTAAATGTAACTGAGGCCAATTTGAAAGTCGGTGAGACAGTACAATTAACGGCTATAGTTGCACCGGATAATGCTAGCCAAGAAGTTCTCTGGGTATCTGATGCAGAGGGTATCGCTTCTGTTGATAGTGCAACTGGATTAGTTACAGCTAATAGTGCGGGAACGGCGATTATTACAGCAACTTCCACAATGAATCCGGAAAAGAAAGCACAATGTACAGTTGTTGTTACTCGTGATGATACAGCATTAGATGTAGCAATCAAAGCAGCAGAAGAGAAAATACGGGAAGAGAATTTTGAAAATAAATATACAGAAGCTTCAAAAACAGCTCTTAGAGAAAATTTGGAGAATGCGAAACTTGCGAAAGAGAACGCGAACCTTTCTGTGGAAGATGTGAAATTAGTTGTTGATGCATTAAATGCTTCAATCGAAGAATTACAATTAAAAGCAGTAGTTACAATCAATAATAACGATCAGATAGAAACAAAATACTGTGAAATCGGAGAACAGGTGAGAGTTGTTGCACAGACTGTGAAAGACAAGAAGTTCTCACACTGGACATTCAATGGAACTCCTATCTGTTATTCGAGTCCGTATACTTTCACAGTATATGGAGATACAACGATAGAAGCGGTTTATGTAGATGCTGGAGAAGAAGTAACTCCGCAGGCAGCTATGTTGTGCAGCGTGTCATACAATAAATCTACGCAGACTATTAAATATACGGCAAAACGTTCAGTACCTGAAGGATGTAAGATTGTAAAACATGGAATGATTTTAACAAGCAAACCAGCATGGGAAGCCTTGTATAAAGATAATCAAGAAGCGTTTAAGCTGGAAGCAGACAGAATTATTACTAAAGTAGCAACGACCACAGGTTTAGCAGGAAATTATTCTGTTAGTGTAAAATGCACAAAGCCGAATATTTGGTATGCAAAAGGTTATGTTGTATACACGGATAAGAACGGTGAGGAACAGACTGTATATAGTGATGTTGTGAGCTATGAAGTAAAATAATAAAATTAAGAGGAGAAGAGAAAGATGAAAAGAGCATTTTTAGAGCCGGGGATGGAAGTTATTAAATTTCAGGATGAGGATATCATTACAACTTCTGTTATA
>ENA-OPXH01001095-OPXH01001095.1-human-gut-metagenome-genome-assembly--contig:-NODE-1095-length-20121-cov-3.486594_pt1 | contig 20121 bp, 27 predicted proteins | sample MGYA00241521_ERZ502034 | MGnify/ENA primary metagenome ERZ502034 (study PRJEB25962, sample SAMEA2042103) | human gut metagenome | biome: human gut; feature: human-associated habitat; material: faeces... | reverse complement strand
GGAAAGCAATTGGACAGAAGCCGTTATTTGGACATCACAGTGGGAAGCGTTCAAATACATTTTGGGCGTGTTTTATGAAAGGAGTGGTTTGATGAGTGATAGCAAATGCCAGCGCCTCGATGCCATATCAGACCGTGACCAGATGGCGGAAAAGCCACCAACGGAAGAAGCAAGCAGACGCTTCCGGACACCGACATGCTACAGCATATTGGGATATTTGGCAAGGCAGAAGGCGAAGAGGAACAAGATTGATACAGGGGAGGAGATAGGACGTGGACAAGAATGTTCTGATCCAGTACGTGGAGATGAAGGAAGAAATAAAAGATCTGAGGAGACGGATTCATGAGAACGAAAGAGAACTGGCAAAGCTGGAGAATATGATTGTCACGGACTCTGTGACCAGGGGAAAGCGGGGAAAGAAGCCACTTGGAACGGTTAAGATCACGGGCAGACCGACGGCAGCTATTAACATGAAGCAGAGGCTGTTGAAGAAACGGAACGATAGACTGACGGCTTTGGAAGCGGAGCTGTTGGAGCTTACAAACCAGGCGGAGGAGTACATAGAGACAATACCAAAGAGCGAGCTGAGGATTATGTTCCGGCTGTATTACATCGATGATCTGACCTGGTATCAGGTGGCGCTACAAATGAACCAGAAATTCCCGAAGAGGAGGATTAAGTACACAGAGGATAATTGTCGGATGCGACATAACAGATTTTTAGAAAAATTATAATAAATGTTCGGCAATGTTCGCTTAAAAAGTGCTAGAGTATAAACTGAACTTAGTGAAAAGACAGTTTTCCACGTTGAGTTCACTTCCTCAAAATACATAAAACCCAGAAGGAACGGCTTGGCAACAGGTCGTTCTTTTGTTGCACAATGTCGTATTTTAAGATATTATGAGGGTAGGTTTTAGGTATGGGAGGAAATGTTGAATGATTGAAAATAAAGAGATGTTACTGTACAGTGCACAAAAGGCTGTAAAACACATTTCGAAAGTAGGGGCTGAAAATGCAGACGATAAAGAATGCTTTTTCATTATTGGAACCGCACTTCATTGGGTTATAGATTGTATCGATCGTATTCCTGATACGCAGATAAAGGAAGAACATAAGAAATTATTTTCAGGATTAAGATTTGCGAATAATTGTTTGAAACACAATATAACTTTTACAAAAGCTTATAAAGCCAAGGGACATGATTATCCTTATGATTTTCCGTACGATTATGGTACGCACTTTATATGGACATCGTTAGATGAAGTTAATGTATGGGAGAGCAAAGAAAATCAGAGGATGAATTATAAAAATAATTTTGAAGGGAAAAATGTTTTTATAACAATGTCGGAAATAATGAACGAGATAGAAAAATATTATGAGATTTTGTGAGGCGAAGCCTATGAGTGGGTATGAGATAATTAAAGAGCATAAATGTCTATTGGATAAGATGAAAAAAGATAGAATATTTTCGTTATGCTTTGAAAATAATAAATTTTATTTAGATGAACAATGTGACGATTATTTTTCTCATGAACTCACAAAAGAAGAATGCTTTGAATTGTCGAAAATGTTTGATGAAATTGCAAATGTAATGCATGAATAGAGAATTACAGGCAGGGCACCCTCTGGGTGCTTTTCTAATGCAATAAAACAGGAAAGAGAGAGGTGGTGACGTGTCAGATGTAAAAGAACAAATCAAAAATGATTACTTATCCGGTGTCTCTCCGAAGAAATTGTCTGAGAAGTACGACACCAGTTTGAATACAATAAAGAGCTGGATCAAGCGTTACGGCTGGTCAAAGCTCAAGAAAGAACGGGGTGCACCTTCTAAGGTTGAGGGTGCACCCTCTGTTGTACCCGTAAAAAGAAAACGGGGAGGACAGCCAGGGAACAAGAATGCAACAGGTCCACCGGGAAATAAACACGCAGAGAAGTTTGGGTTCTTCTCCAAGCACCTCCCGGAAGAGACGTTGTCCATTATTCAGGAGATGCCGGAGGACCCGTTAGATGTCCTGTGGGATCAGATACAGATTGCTTATGCTGCTATTATCCGAGCACAGAAGATCATGTATGTCCGTGATCAGGAAGATGTGCCGACAACAAAGGTTGCTGAAGGTTCTGGGAAAATATCGTCTGAAAAATGGGAAGTGCAGCAAGCCTGGGATAAACAGGCGAACTTCTTAGCGGCTCAAGCGAGAGCTCAGAAGACTCTTGAGGGAATGATTAACCGGTATGAGGATTTGTTGCATAAGAACTGGGACTTTGCTACAGAAGAACAAAGAGCTAGAATTGAGCAGATTAAGGCTAATACAGACAGGTTAAAATCTGGTGGAAATGATGATGGAGAGGACGGTGTGGTGATTGTCAACGACGCGCCAACAGGTGAAGATATCGGACATTGTGATACCGAAGTATCTGGCAATATTCAACAACAGGAAAGTTAAGCACATCATCCTGACTTCTGGACGTGCCGGCACGAAATCCAGTTATGCAGCTATTCGGACAGATTATCAGATTGTGTCAGATCCGCATGGTTCTGCAGTCGTTCTACGTAAGCATCATAACAAGCTTCGGAAGACTGTGTACAAGGAGATGATTCGAGGAATCAACCGTCTCGGTATTTCTAAGAACAAATTTGCGATTACAAAGTCTCCAATGGAGATCACGTACAAAAAGCATGGCACCACCATTTATTTTTCCGGTTCAGACGGCATTGACGATACCAAGGGTATTATCGATGAAGACAAACCAATCAAGCTTGTAGTGTTAGATGAGCTGACGGAGTTCTTTGACGATGGCGAAGGCGAGGATGAGCTGAGCAATATTGAAGCGACATTTGTCCGAGGTAACAGTAGCGGATTCCAAATGATTTATTTGTATAATCCTCCGAAGAATCCAAATGCACCAATCAATCAGTGGTGCAAGAAGATGGAGAAACGTGAGGATTGTATTCATATCCACACGGATTACAGAGATGTTCCGATCAGCTGGCTTGGACAGGCGCTGGTTGATTCTGCAGAAGCTATGAAGCGGGCAGATGAAAAGATGTACCGCTGGGTATGGCTTGGACAGGCAGTTGGTGTAGATGAGCTTATCTATTACATGTTTGGAGACCGGCACAGACAGAAGCCTGATCCGAACAGAAGATATGACAGAATTTATATTGGCGGCGACTATGGACAGCAGAATGCGACGACATTCCAGGCGTTTGGGTTAGACAGCTACAGAAAGAAGTTTCCTGGTCTGGGTGAATATTATCACAGCGGTCGGGAGACAGGCAAACAGAAGAGCCCATCAGAATATGCGCAAGACTTGGTTGAGTTCATGAATGAATTGCATGAGCAGTATGACAACCGGGTCTTTTATATTTTCCTTGATCCATCTGCAAAAGGGCTTGCGGAGGAAATCAAACGGGCGACCAGAGCAGTGAGCCTGGATTATCAGGTATTTCTAAGAGATGCTGAAAATGATGTGGCACTTGGAATCAGCCGTGTGCAGAAGGTGCTGAGTTTTGACATTATGAGCATAGCGCCCAAACAGGAATATGCGGTAAGTGAGTTCGGTACTTATGAGTACGACAAGAAATCCATTGAAAAAGGCAAGGAAGTACCTGTAAAAGAAGATGATCACTGCATGGACGCAATCCGATATTGTGTTATGGGAGCTTGGAAGAGATTAAAATACTGGCTGCCAAAAGACGAAACGGAAGAAATAGATGTATGCGATATTAGCAGGAAGGAGGTAGAGGACGATGAATATCTTTAATTATTTCAAAAAAGCTGGAATCGATACGGTAGATGCATCATTTTACCGGAAGATAGCAGAGTGGGTATCCTGGTATGAAGGAAATGTCAGAAATTTCTCTTTTTACAAGGTGTACAGCGGTCGTGGAACATATAAGCGCTGCCGGAGAAAAAGCATGGGGATGGCAAAGAAACTGAGTGAAGATATTGCTGATCTCCTGCTCAATGAAAGGGTTACAATTACTCTGGACGATGAGGCTACGCATAATTTTGTGCATCAGATCCTTGATAATAACCGTTTTCTTGTTATGGGGAACGATTACCAGGAACGGAAAGCATTCACCGGGACGGTCGCATATATCCCGTATTTGGACAACGCTGAAATCACGGAGGAAGGTACAGTGATTTCCGGAAAGATTAGCATCAATTATGTGGACGCACCAAACATTTTCCCAGTCAGTTGGAACAACGGCAAGGTAACGGAGTGCATTTTCGTTTTTCCACACACAATAGCGAGAAAGAAATATGTCCAGTTGCAGTCGCATCTCTTAGAGAATGGTGAATATGTAATTAAAAACACAGTGTTACGGTGTGATTCTGGAAGTCAGGAGGGTACGGAGTTACCTGAGAAAGAGTGGAAACAGTTAAAACCATTCAAGAAGCTTGCAAAAGAAGCAAGAACGGGATCCAGCGAGGCGCAGTTCGTGATTGACAGGCTGAACATTACGAACAATGCTGATGAAAACAATCCGATGGGTGTTGCAATCTTCGCAAATGCAATTGATACGCTCAAGAAGTTGGATATTGAGTATGATTCATATTGCAATGAATTCGAGCTTGGCAGAAAGCGTATTTTTGTACGCCCGGAGATGTTGACTAATGCAGATGGTACACCAGCATTTGATCCGGACGACAGTGTATTTTATGCACTGCCAGAGGATGATGCAAATGGAGAAGGCCTTCTGAAAGAAATTGATATGTCTCTCCGGGCAGAGCAGCACAGCAAGGCAATCAATGATGATCTGAATTATCTGTCGCTAAAATGTGGATTTGGTACAGACCGATATCAGTTCGGGGCGACTGGAGCTAAGACAGCCACAGAGATTATTTCGGAAAACTCAGATATGTATCGAATGATTAAAAAGCATGAAATACTTTTGGAAGATGCTCTGAGGCAGTTGATTCAAATTATAATCCGTCTGGGAATGATACTGGGGAATACACTGAATCCTGAATGCGAAATCACCATTGACTTTGATGATTCAATCATTGAGGACAAAGAGACAGAGCGGAGCAGAGACCGACAAGATGTCAGTATGGGAGTCATGAGTCTGGCAGAGTACCGTGCTAAATGGTATGGAGAATCAGAAGAAGATGCTGCTAAGAATCTCCCAGAGCAAAATCAGGTGATGGAGTAATATGAAAGATGATTACAAGAATAAGCTTGCAAGTAAGATCGTTGCCAGGTATCAGGATTTGGAAGAGCGTATCATGCAGGATATTGTCCGGAGGATTGTGAAAGCTGGTGAGATAACCAGCACCGCAGACTGGCAGATCAACCGGCTTCGGATTCTGGGGTATTCCTCAGAGGATATCGAAAAAGAAATCAAAAAGGCGCTCAACGCTTCTTATCCAGAGATGTTCGAACTATATGATAAGGTGATCAACTGGGAATATGTCCGGAATAAGGAGATATATGAGCAGATTAACGCCGAGTACATACCATTCGAAGAGAATGGACAGCTCAAGCAGATTACAGAAGCAATCATTGACCAGAGTTTTGATGATTTGGAGAATGTGACCAACTCCCTTGGCTTCTACCTGGACTACGGCAATGGTCAGAAGGTATTGACGCCACTTTCTCAAGTGTATACCAAATACCTTGATGCAGCGTGCTATGATATCGTGACCGGAGCATTTGATTATAACAGTGTGTTGCGTAGAGTTGTGACACAACTTACCAACAGCGGACTTCGGCAGATTGATTATTCTTCTGGGAGAGCTAACCGGGCTGATGTGGCTGCAAGAAGAGCGGTCATGACTGCAGTCAGTCAGATTACCGGAAAGATATCTGAGTACAATGCACAGAAGCTTGGCACCGAGTATTTTGAAGTGGAGTGGCATGCGGGAGCACGTCCGACTCATGCAGTGTGGCAGGGGCGTGTCTGGTCGAAAGAGCAGTTGTATTCAGTCTGTGGGCTAGGTACCGTGACTGGACTTCTGGGAGTTAACTGCTACCATACTTATCATTTGTTCTTTCCAGGATTATCCGAACGTAACTGGACGGATGATTGGTTGGAAGAGCAGAACCGAAAAGAAAATGAACCAAGAGAGTTCCTAGGTAAAGAATATACTTTGTATGAAGCCAAGCAGAGACAGCGTCAGATGGAGACAGCCATGAGGGCACAGCGTGAAAAAGTCAAATTATTGCAGGCTGGCGGTGCTGATCAGGACGAAGTCATTCTGCACAAAGCGAAATATCAAGGCCAGCTTAACGAGTATTCCAGGTTCTGCAGGAAGATGAGTCTCACGGAAGAGCGTGAGCGTATTTATCTGGATATAATGGGAAAGATTGCTACGAACAACAAGAGCCAGAATTCCATATTCCATCCAGAAATGGTTAAGAACGCATCGAAAGACGTAGCTCAGTATAAAAGATACAAAGAAGTTCTTGGAGATTCTGTTGGTTCACTTGCTAAGTTCGGGCAGGTGAAATATAATGATAGTGAACAGTGGGAAAAGCTTCAAAGTAAATTTTTTGCATATCTTGAGATTAACAAGAAAGATTGGTCGGAAGAATTTAAGAGTAAATCAAAACAGGCATATGATAGATTCAGAGAGCAAGGAGAAGAATTATCAGTTCATGCTTTGAGTCGATTACCAAGATTAAATAAGCCAGGATATGAAGTGATTCACGAAGAAGATGTGCTCGATCTAATAAAAACTATGCCGAATTATTCTGAAGGAGAAGAGAAAATGATTTGGTTCAGCCCAAGCAAACAGCTTGTAGTTATAAAAAATAAAAACTCCGGTGATATAGTTAGTATTGTTCGAAGGAAAAATAAAAAGGAGGAATGGACGGATGCAGGTCTTTAGAAAATATATGAATTATATAAAGGATTTTCTTGAAAATACTCCGGAAGATATATATGAGTTTTCTATTATCCTTGAAGATGCATTAGTTGATGAGTACGATGCAATGCATGCGGAACAGCCGAGAGCAACTGAAATATTGGCAGAAGAAACCCCAGACATTTGTGCATCAGCAGAACCGGGAATGAAGCCAGAGGAGATTGAAAAATTTAAACGTGAGTTGGAAATTGAATACAACAAAGCGTTAAAAGCAGTTGTGTAGTTGCCACCAGTCGAAAGACCGGTGGTATTTTTATACTCATTTAGGAGGTATCATGATAACTGTAACAGTAAAAGATAAAAAAATTAGCATGTCTGGTCATGCCTGCCGGAAAGATTCTAGTGGTATCGACCGGGCATGTGCTGCAGTATCAGCTCTGACATACAATCTGATTAATTCGTTAAGAGATTTGACTGGTGACAGAATCCGTGCAGATACAGGCAGCGGTATGACGGTAATTGAATGGGAGAATCTTTCAGACGGTGGAAAACTTCTGATAGATTCATGGTTCCTGGGACTTACAGATATCAACCGGGAATACAATTGTATAGAATTTCAGTAACAAGCACCCGAGAGGGTGTTTTTATTATGTCCAAAACGTGAAGACAAGAAAAGCTCGGGAGCCTGTCGAGGCAAAACGGAGGTAAAAAGCATGAGATACAGAATGAATTTACAGCTCTTTGATGACGGCGCAGGAGCTGGCTCTGGTGGGCAGAGTGGAAATGCCGGGGCTGGAAACGGCGGTCAGGGATCTGCTGGGAGCGCATCCGGAGCGCATAATACCGGAACATATACCTATGAACAGCTGGAAGAGATCGCGAGTGCAAGGGTAGAGCGTTCAGAGAGAACAGCACTTGCAAATTTCTTTCGGACGCAGGGAATGACAGAAACTGAGGTCACACAGGCAATCAATAATTTCAAAGCAGAACGTGCTGCCAATCAGCCAGACGCTGCAAAGCTCCAGAAGGAGCGTGACGATGCTTTGAATGAGGTGCAGCAGATGAAGAATGAAAAATTCTTATCTGGGAAAGGTGTGAAATCAGAAGATCTTGATTATGTCATGTTCAAGGTATCGAAACTTGTAGACGATAAGACAACATTTGAGAAAGCTGCAGAAAGATTCCTGAAGGAGAATCCAAGATTTGCAGGTGGTACGAACAGTTATCGTATTTCAACATCTGCAGGGAACACTTCTGAGGGTTCTGGTGGAGATATGAACGCTTCCATCAATGATCGTATCCGTGCTGCAGCAAGAAGATAATGGAGGTATAAAATGAATAAAAACAGAATGAATTTAAGAATGTTCCAGAACGATGTGAATATTATCGACCGTACCGGAGCAGAGTCCCTGATTCCAACCCAGGAAGCAAAAGAAATTATTCAGGGTACAATTGCGCAGTCTGCAGTACTGTCAAGGGGACGTAAGCTGGCAAATATGACAAGCAAGCAGTACAAGATGCCAGTTCTTGATATGCTGCCGATTGCCTATTTCGTAAATGGCGATTCTGGACAGAAAAAGACAACAAAGCAGGCATGGGATAAGAAATTTATCATTGCAGAGGAAATTGCGGTAATTGTACCGATTCCAGAATCTGTATTAGATGATTCAGACTATGATATTTGGGGCGAAGTAAAACCAAGGGTCACAGAGGCATTTGGAAATAAGATTGATGGAGCTGTACTGTTTGGTACCGATAAACCGTCTACTTGGAGAGACGATGTTGTTGCGACAGCCACAAAAGCTGGATCCGTGGTAACACTTGGCTCAGCGGATCCGCTGTATGACAAAATCATGGCAGAAGACGGTGTGATTGCCAAAGTTGAGAATTGCGGATACATGGTCAATGGTCACATGGCTGATATTTCCATGAGAGCGAAGCTTCGCGGGCTGAAAAATACCAACGGTGATCCGTTGTTCAAAACAGATATGCAGGGTTCTACACAGTATGCGCTGGACGGTTCTCCAATGAACTTCCCAAACAATGGTTCATTCGATAGGACTAAGGCGCTGATGATTTCTGGAGATTTCTCACAGCTTGTATATTCCATCAGACAGGATATTACATTTAAGCTGTTTACTGAGGGTGTTGTTCAGAACACAGATGGATCTATTGCATACAACCTGATGCAGAATGACATGGTTGCACTTCGTGCAGTAATGCGTCTTGGCTGGGAGATTCCAAACCCAATCAATGCACTTGCAAAAGATAAAACCAAAAGATGTCCGTTCTCAATTCTGAAAGCAGGGGAGTAGGAGTAAATGTACGCAGATTATTCATATTATGCGGATCACTATGGCGGGGATATTCCTGAAAGGGAATATCCATCTGCTGAGCGCAGGGCTGAAGCTTATATCAGGAAACTGACTTATGTCAGAGGAGATATTTTTGCAGTTGAAAATACTGCAGTAAAAGATGCAGTGTGCGCTGTGGCTGACGTGTATTATTCCTGTAAAAAGAAGCAGGAAGCAGGTACGGTCAAGTCTGAGAGTAACGATGGCTACAGTGTATCATATGCGGTAGAACAGGCTGATGGTCAGACAATGGAAGAGCTGATCAGAAAGAAAGCGTATGAAGCTGCATCTACATATTTGCTTCCGACCGGGTGGTTATCAAGAAAGGTAGGGTGTTGTCATGCTGACGAATGCGACGATTACAATCTATAACCGAATTCCCGGAAAAAAGAATACATTTGACACCTGGCACAGAACGGTGATTAGAGATGTGCATGTGTACGTGGATCACAAGGCATCTGTTGGAGATTCCGGACTTAACAGCGCAGAAGAGTACAAGATTCGTATTCCTACAGATGTGGAGAATGCAGATCAGTATCTTCCACAAGAGGAATATGTGAAGAAAGATAATCCGGGAGATTGCTGGACGATTCAGATTGATGATCATATTGTTCTGGGAGAATCTGACAAGGAGATTGAAAAGCCAGCAGATCTCACCGATGTACGATTGAGACACTGTAAAGTGTTGTCCTGGTCAGACAACCGCTTCGGAGGGCTCCCGCATTGGAGAATAGGAGGCGCTTAAGAAATGGCATCAAAGAAAAATTTCAGTATTACGACTCCGAGAGGAAGCGTATTCACAGAGGTAACGGCGAACGGTTCTGTCCAAGCAAGGCTTGAATGGAATCCATCGTTTGTCCGGACGAAATCCGAAAGCTTTTCAAAGGCGCAGGAGTTTGTCGATTCCGAATGCCTGAGATATATGAATCCGCTCACGCCAAGGAGAACAGGTATGATGATTAAGTCAGCAACACTTGGAACTGTGATAGGTTCTGGATCTATTGAGTACTTGACACCTTACGCCCGCCGGCAGTATTACGAGCATAAGTCTAAAGCGAGATGGTTCGAAAAGATGAAGGCAAGCAACAAGGAGGCTATTCTGAAAGGAGCAGAGCAGATTGCAGGACGGTAAGAAACCGATTATTCAGAGTATCCGGGATTATGTTATGACGTACCCGGATATTGATGACCGGAAAATTAATATTGATTATCTTGGCAATGGAATGGAATATTCTATAGACCCAATTGGGGCAGATCCTATTTATAAAAGATATGTAGATGGGAGCTGCTTGAAACAATTCCAGTTCGCATTCACTTCGAAAGAAGCTTATGATGGTGACGCCAGAACAGGCATTGCCAACAGTGGTTTTTATCAGGATTTTGCGGAATGGACAGAACAGAACAATTTAGACGATATCCTCCCGGAGCTGGACGAGCACGATGCTATACGGGTAGACGTGTTGCAGTCCGGCTATTTATTTAGCACAGAGGAAGATCTGGGGCGGTATCAGATGATTTGCAGATTGATTTATAAGTAGGAGGTACAAAATGTCAGGAGCAGATACAAAAAAGAAATTAGTTGGAAGACACAAGAGAGTGGCATTTATGGACGTTGCCGGTGACGGAAAAACCTATACCAGAATGACAGGATTTACGTCCATGTCTGAGAGCAAGAACGCTTCCGAGTACAGCCGCCATTATGTGGACGAAGAAAGTGAGAGAACAGATGTTGTGGGATATGCCCCATCAAACGATTATGAATTTGACCGCTATACCAATGATCTGGTACAGCAGAAAATTGCAGAAATCACAGATGACGAATTACTTGGCTCTGATGCACAGGTAAGCATCGTTGTGGTAGATCTTTTTGATATTAAGGCAGATACACCGAATACATGTGTTGCTAGACAGCGTGATTGGAGCGTTGTTCCAGACAATTCAGGAGATGGAACGGATGCGCTGATCTATAAAGGTAGCCTGAAAGCCAATGGCGAGAAAATCAAGGGTACCGCTACGACAACAGACAACTGGCAGACATGTACGTTTGCAGCGGATTAATAAAAAGATAGGAGAGTGAGCCGATGAGCCTTTTTAAATACGGAAATCTCGAAGTTGAGATTGATTTTACAGATGTTGATTTTTTAGAAAATCTGGATGAAGCAAAGAAATTAATGGTTGATGAAGCAGCACAAGTACCGAAAACTGGAAAGACAGCGGATATTATTCGCGCGCAGTGTCAGTGTTATTTTAACTTTTTCGACCGGGTGATCGGAGAGGGAGCACACGAGGAGATGTTCCAGGGTAGAACCAGCCTTAATTCATGTCTCGATGCCACAGATGCACTTCTTAAGTTCGAAAATGATGAGGCGCTTAAACTGAATGAGAAATATAGTGATTATATGGTTCAGCAGCATGGGAACAGGCAGCAGAACCGTAATTACAATAAACAGCATGGAAAGAAGCACAATAAAGGAAATGTTAGTTATTATCCTAATGGCAATAGGTAGCATGCTATGAACATTCTGATTGATAAGTTCCCCAATATGGTGTGTGTAAACGGGAAAGGTTATGAGGTCGAGACAGATTTCCGGGAATGGATACGATTCACGAAGTTAGTGGAAGACGAGGATGTCCCGTGGCAAATTAAGTGCCGGCTATTATTGCAGTGGTATACAGATGGAATTCCGGACGATTTGGAAGAGGCGATTGAGGCTCTAGGGGATTTTCTTACAATGAGGCAGGATGGCGAAGAATCCGATGAGCCAATGCTTCCACCAAAACAAGTGTATTCTTTCGATGAGGATATGGTTTGGATTTACAGCGCATTCCGCGAAGCATACGGAATTAACCTGCAGACGGTTCCATATATGCATTGGTGGGAGTTCCAGACGTTATTTATCGGACTTCCGGATAGTACAGAGATTAAGCAGCGCATCATGTACCGGAACACAGACCTCCGGGATATTAAAGATAAGGACGAGCGCAAGAGAGTAAAGAAGATTCAAGAGGCGGTTGCTCTCAAGAAAAAGAAGCGCAGGAAAATGACGGATTATGAGATTGGAGATATGTTTGCGTGATGAAAAATGTGATCAGCATCCCGACAGAGCGCAAATGGTACAAATGTCCGTATTGTGGCAAGAAATTATTGATATATGATGATACAGCCAAGTGTGACGGCGTATATCTGAATTGTCGGGAGTGTAAAAGAGAAATAAAGATTAAGATTTAAGCACATGTGAGCCGTTGAGCCGTGCTATCAGAAAGGATGATAGTATGGCAGACGGATATTTGAATTTTGATACCAAGATAAATGAAAAAGGTTTTAATGAGGGCGTTAGTAAGATCAGCAAGATTGCCACCACAGGTTTAGGTGTAGCGGTTGGCAATGCGATGACCAAGGTAGCTGGAAAAGTAGGTGAGATTGGTACCGCGGCCATTAAAGTCGGAATGACATTTGAAGCAGAAATGTCGAAAGTGTCTGCCATATCTGGAGCGACGGGTGATGAGTTGTCATCTCTGACAGATAAGGCAAAAGAGATGGGAGCCAAGACTAAGTTCTCAGCCACAGAATCAGCGCAGGCTATGGAATACATGGCTATGGCGGGCTGGAAAACCGAGGACATGCTCAATGGTATTGAGGGTATCATGAACTTAGCGGCTGCTTCAGGAGAGAATCTTGCGACAACTTCTGATATCGTAACTGATGCGTTAACGGCATTTGGATTGTCGGCGCAGGATTCTACGCATTTTGCCGATGTTCTGGCGGCAGCATCATCTAATGCAAATACGAATGTTTCCATGATGGGAGAGACATTCAAGTATGTTGCACCTGTGGCTGGAGCATTAGGATTCAGTGTTGAAGATTGTGGCGTGGCCATTGGATTGATGGCGAATTCTGGAATCAAGGCAGGACAGGCAGGTACTTCTCTGAGACAGATGTTGAGTAGACTGACGAAGCCTACAAAAGAAGTACAGACCGCAATGAATACGTTAGGCCTGTCGTTAACGGATTCAGTAGGAAATGTGAAATCCCTGGATACCGTTATGTCAGATCTTCGTAGTGGATTCAGTGGTCTGTCAAAGGCAGAACAGACACAGATAGCAACGTCTCTTGCGGGACAGGAGGCAATGTCTGGACTCCTTGCTATTGTCAATGCATCAGATGAAGACTTCAACAAGTTAAAGGATTCCATCTACAATGCAGATGGCGCTGCAGCTGAAATGGCGGCGACCATGCAAGATAACCTTGCTGGCCAGATTACAATATTAAAATCTGGGCTGGAAGGACTCGGAATTTCAATCTATGAATCTGTTGAGGTCCCATTAAAAAATCTTGCTTCTGTTGGCGTTAAGGCTATATCTGACTTAAACGAAGCATATGCATCAGGAGGCTTTGCTGGATTTATCAATGAAATTGGAAATAAAGTTCCGATGCTTAAAAGCTTCACAGATGCAATTGCCGGTTTTGCCGAAAAAACAAAAGGAATGTCTACGGATGAGCTAATGAATCTCGGTAAATTGACCGGGGTATTGGTCGGTGCAGTCCCAGCATTTTCGCTGATTGATAAGAGTGCCGGAACATTTTCTAATATTCTCGGTGGACTTGGAGATGTCACAGGAGGAGCGATTACTGCAATCGGTAAGTTTCCAGGCGGATTAAAAAATGCCAAGGGAGCAATTACTGGATTTGCTGGAAGTCTAAAGAATTTAGGCGGTTCAATTGTTGGACCATTTCAAGTATTAACGCCGAAGCTTAACAGTGTTATCGGAAAGACATTCTCCTTTTTGCCAACTAAGATTTCCGGATACGTTGGGAAGATTGGTCCTGCAGTAGCTGGAAAATTTCCTAAAATTACATCCGCATTTCAAGATTTTGGCGGGTACATCGGAGCCTGGGGAGGACAGATAGGAACGGCATTCCAGGGAGTTCTTGGAAAAGTAGCCGGATTCATGCCCGCATTTGCAAATCTTATGGGATTTGGGGCTGTACTCGGAGTTGTAACCGTGGGGCTTGGCTTATTATACAGCCAGTTCGGTACACAGATAGACCAGATACTGCTTATGATGCAGACTAAGGGACCGGAGGTTATCACCACTTTCTGTAATGGAATTGTAGCAGCATTACCGAATTTGATTGCGCAAGGCGCTACGATGCTGAATGACCTCATGCTTGCGATTACAGCAAATCTACCGGTAATTATTCAGGGTGGTATTGCAATTGTATCTACTCTGATTACAGGCATTGCGCAGCAATTACCTACATTGATTCCAACAGCGCTCATGATGATTTTGACGTTGGTCAGTTCCTTACTGTCTAACGTTGGACAATTGGTAGACGCAGGCATTAACCTATTGGTGGGACTGGCTCAGGGAGTTGTGAATGCACTTCCACAGCTAATTAATAAGGCACCGACGATTATCGGGCAGTTAGCAACGGCAATTATTTCCAATCTGCCGAAGATTTTGCTTGCTGGAATTAAGATTATAACGATTCTGGGAACCGGACTTATCCAGGCAGTGCCACAGCTTATTAGTAAGATTCCATCGATTATCAGCCAAGTAAAGAACGCATTTACAAGTGTTGATTGGGGCAGCGTCGGAATGAACATTATTAAAGGAATTGCGAACGGCCTCAAGGGTGCCGCAGGAGCAATTGTAGAAGCTGCCAAAGGTGCAGCGGAAAGCGCACTGAATGCGGCCAAGAATTTCCTTGGTATCCATTCCCCGTCACGTGTATTCCGTGATCAGGTTGGAAAGATGATGGCTCTTGGAATGGGAATCGGATTTGAGCGGAATATTCCAGTCAAGTCCATGAGTACCGGAGTTCAGAGGGCAGTAGCTGGATTACAGAAATCCGTAGACGTTGCACTGTCTGCAAGAACTTCTGATAAGACTGTAGGAGGTGTGAAGAGTATGCCAGGATTCGATAATAATGATATTGATTATGACAGGCTGGAAAAAATCCAAATGAAAGCAGCGGATAAGCTTGCAAAACGTCCGATATTTCTTGACACGAAACGGATAGACACACCATTACCGGAAGGAGCGGTACCTGTATGGTAAAAGCATATTATAAAAATAGTAAAGGAGAGGTGCTCTGGTTGACCAGGGCGCCTTTTCGTACAGTTGAGGCTGATTGGTTCGACTCCACCTGGGAAGAGACCGACAGCGGATACGAGAAAGAAATTACACTTGATGTCTTTGGAAAAAGAGAAGAATTTACACAGAACATGGAGAATTTGTATAGGGTCATTTCGGTAGATTCAGAGACAGGTAATTACGGACGGCTCTATGTGAACGATACATTTTTGCCGTGTCAGATTTATAAGACCAAGAAATCCGGTTGGAAGGGTTACGTGTACACGGAAGTCGTACTTACATTTTTAGCTCCGGAGCTGTCATGGATTACAGTCCTTGAAAAGAGATTCTATCCGCAGGAGCAACCGGCTCTGGAAAGTGGGCTTAACTTTCCGTTTAATTTCCCGTTCAACTTTGCGGACGAGAAGCGCGGATCCAGTTCATTTGAGATTGACCATATTATTCCATCTGATTTCGAGATGATAATTTATGGTCCATGCGTGAATCCAAAGGTGCTGATTAATGGATACCCATATGAAATCCTAACAACACTGGAAAGCAATGAGTACCTGGCACTGAATACCTTGGAGGAAACAGTTGTGAAATACCTGTCTAATGGTACGATAGCCAATCTTTTTGACGTTCGCGGGTATGATTATTCCATATTCGAAAAGATACCATCGGGACTCGTGTCTGTGAATTGGAGCGGAGACTTCGGAATAGATCTATACATATTCCTGAAAAGGAAGGAGGCAGCATGGTAATACTTGCTACAAAACAACGAGAGATTGGAAGTAATCCACTGAGAAAAGCCAATTGTACCTTCGACGTGAACGGGGAAATGAAGTTCTCTGTAAAGATTGCCCGGTGCTATTGGACAGAAGAAATGACCTACGGGAATCTAGTATATATTCCAGACACAGAATTCGGAGGGGTTGTTGGAGAGATTCTTACCAGTACTACGTTAGATTATGTAGAACTGAAAGGCTATACATGGCGAGGACGATTAGCATACAAAGCCATTGAGCCACCGTCAGGAAGTGATTATAAGGTTGTGTCGGGAGAGCTTAACACAGTGCTTAAATCGCTGATAGAGCCTGAATTTGGAGGTCTGTATGTAGTATCCGGTGAGAATACCGGAGTCTCTGTGAGCAATTATCAGTTTGATCGATATTGCACGCTATTGGAAGGTATCACGAAGATGCTGAAATCCGTCGGGTATCGGTTAGATATTCGTCATAAGAGAGAACAGGGTGTTCCCGGATATATTCTAATCAGAGCGGTTCCAATTGTAGATTATTCTGATCAGATTGAGTTATCTAAAGACTGTGGACTGAATTATACAATGGAAGATATCCGGGACGGAATCAACCACTTGATTGTCACCGGCAAGGGTGAACTGCAGGATAGAAATGTATTTCACCTGTATGCCTGGCCGGACGGGAGTATTAAGAAGACGCAGTATTACAAAGGACTTGATGAAATCACTCAGGTCTATGAGAATACATCGACAGAGACAGATCAACTGGAAGACCAGTCAATTGATAAGCTGACAGAGCTGATGAGCAAGAAAAAATTCGGCATGGATGTGGAGAAGCTTGGCGTTGATGTAGGTATCGGAGATATTATTGGCGGACGTGATTATCTGACTGGTATGTACGGAGCAAAACCTGTTGAGAATATTACATGCAGCATAACTGCAGGCGTGATATCGAAAGAATATGAATTGGAAGGAGAAAATGACGATGGAAATAGTTAGTGGATTAGGCGAAAAGCCTCATGTGACGAGTCAACAGTTTCGCCAGATTTTGGAGGGAACTATTGGACAGAAAAGCTATATTGTGACTTCTGGAGAGAATTTAGAACCGGAGCTGGCTGCCAACAATCTGCTTAAGATTCGAAGCGGAATGATGAGTCATCACGGAAACGTATCCAGTGTTAAGATTGGAACTTATGATGAAGTGGAGTTGACGAATGGGAGTCAGGGCATGAAACGTATCGATCTTGTGGTTAACCGATATACAAGGAATGCCGAGACGAACATAGAAAAAAATGAATGGGTTGTAATCATGGGAACCCCCGTAGCATCTAACCCAGTAGCTCCGGCATATACTGTCGGGAACCTGCAGAAGGGTGACCTTGTAGATGATTGCCCGGTATTTGAGTTACATTATGACGGAATTAATGTGACAGAAGTTAAAAAAATGCTGTCAGTTTTGCCTAATGTTGCTGAATTAAATAGCAATTTCAAAATATATTCCAAGTTCATTACATCGAAACCGTGGGCTTCTGTTAATTCTGATAATTACGAAACGCGTAAATATCGAAGAAGTGGGAATCTAGTAATGCTTGAATATCTGGCTAATTTCAACACTGATGGAACGCTTTCGTTTAACTTGATTGAACAATCCATACCTCAAGGATACCGTCCTGTCACTACTGTATATCTGCCTTTCGTGCAGACGTCAGGAGCTAATGTCATTGGACATGGGTGTTTACGGCTATCTCCCGACGGTACGAGCTATATGTCTCTTACAGAACCGGGGTTTACTGAGCACGGTGGAACGCTGATGTATTTCACAAACGATCCATTCCCAAAAGACTAGATATTTCCGTTATTCAGCACAGTTACAGGAGCGTAGTATAACAATCCAGTTATGCGAATATTTGTATTCACGGTTTTGTTGAACACAGCATATAACTTATCATTCTGCCAAGTTGCATCTTCGAAGTGTGCATCAGTGGCGCTACCGTCACCATTCATTACGATGGCGCCGGAGTTCGTAACAGTGACGGCATCTCCAAAGATTTTTTTTAGACTTGTAAGCGATGTAATAACATAACTACTACTTCCGACAGGATTTCCTGTGATAGAAAATGGCTTGAATTGTACATCAGCCATCATTTTGCTATTTTATTAAGCAACGAATTGTTGCATCATATGAATTTCCTACATGCTACCATAAAGCAAAAAGGAGATTGATATGGAGCAACGAATCATGGAAGTGTTAAGGAGAATGCAACCAGTCTTGGAGGACGAGGAACTCCGGGAGCTTAGGAATGTGCTGCACATGGTATTCGCTGGGTGCGACGTCGCACAAAAGACAGAGGTACAATGTGTGGATGATTCCTGGAGGATTGACCTGGAAGATTACTTAATGTCTAAGGCATTGGAGGGCAAGAGTACTGATACGGTTAATCGGTATCGATATGAGCTGACAAGATTGTTATCTTACATCAATAAGCCGGTAGCAGAGATTACAGACGGGGACATATCAAGTTACATGAGAGCCTACAAGAATATCAAGGCAGTGAAAAATAGTACGCTAAAGGGAGTACGTGCAGTGTACAGTAGCTTTTTCGTGTGGCTCAGAGACAGAGATCGGGTAAGGCGAAATCCGATGGTACTGGTGGAATCAATCAAGGTGGAAAAGCGCGTCAAGCGCCCGTTCACAGACACAGAACGGGAGCAATTACTCCGGAGTTGCGCCACTATCAGGGACAAGGCTATGATGGAATTCTTATATTCCACGGCAGTCAGAGTGTCGGAGCTCGCCAGTCTTAATATTGACGATATCCGGTGGAGCAGTAAGGATCTTATTGTATACGGAAAAGGCGGAAAAGAAAGGACGGTGTACCTAAATGAACGCACGAACATGTATCTGCAGGAATACCTGCAGAGCAGAACCGATAATAATCCGGCATTATTTGTAGGACTTAAGAGTCCACACAATCGGCTATCGAAGGCTGGAATAGAAGATATGATAAGACGTACCGGAGAACGTGCAGGAGTCGAAAAGGCTCATCCACACAGATTTCGAGGTACGTCCATTACTAATGCCATTAACAGAGGCATGCCGTTACAGGAAGCTTCTATCATGGCAGGACACGCTAAAACTGAGACGACAATGCTCTACTGCAGCGTTGATCAGGAATCGGTGAAATATCACCACAAGAAATATTTAAGCGCATAGCTTTTTTACCACAATTCACACTCACTCACACTCGGCAATGGTCGGGTGCTTTTGTTATGCGCTTTTATATAGTAACCCGAAAACAAGATTGAAAGGAGGAGTACTTAATAAAATAGCAAAATAAGTTATAACTTCGAATCTTTAGCTTGGAAGAATCCCACATATCATATTACAAAGAAATCTGGCATTATACATATTGATTATCATTGCGTTGTAAGTGGTGGAGTATCGGGTATGTCCTTTTTAGTTGCAAAGCTTCCTAGCGCAATATGTCCGAAAAATACAATTAAGTCTCAAGCTTGGACAGCAAACGGAAGCTCGCAACGTCATGGAGCTTCCATTGAGATCAAGCCAAACGGACAGATATATCTTGTGGCTGGCGATTCGTTTGTAGAAGCTGGGTTTACGGTTTCGTACCCATTGTAAATGGTGTTGCATTGTTAAAATGTTCCATTATCCAATACAGTTCCAGGAGCATAATATATCAATCCAGTTACACGGATATTCTTATTCATGCTCAAACTGAAAGTAGCGTATAACCTGTTATTCTGCCAAGTGGCATTTTGGAAATGCGCATCTGTAGCACCGCCATCTCCATTCATTACGACTGCACCAGAATTCATTGTGGTTACCGCGTCTCCGAATATCTTCTTAAGATTCGTAAGAGACGTAATAACCAGTGAGTTTCCTCCGGAGGGATTTCCTGTAATAGAAAATGGCTTGAATTGTACATCAGCCATCATTTTGCTATTTTATTAAGTATTCCTCCTGGAAAGGAGTAACAATTGAAGATTATTTTCAATGATGCATCTGAACTGATAGTCCAGTCGGCATCGATCCGTGCAGATGGAAGCCTTCTAATTAAGACCATCTCTGCTACAGAGGAAGAACTGAGATCCA
>ENA-OPXH01001093-OPXH01001093.1-human-gut-metagenome-genome-assembly--contig:-NODE-1093-length-20151-cov-2.814391_pt1 | contig 20151 bp, 21 predicted proteins | sample MGYA00241521_ERZ502034 | MGnify/ENA primary metagenome ERZ502034 (study PRJEB25962, sample SAMEA2042103) | human gut metagenome | biome: human gut; feature: human-associated habitat; material: faeces... | reverse complement strand
TTTGTTTTTACTCACAATAGATTGCTTTCAGTAGTTTTCTCTTTTCTTTTGTTAGATTGTATTCTTTTTCAAAATAATCATCATAACTTTGATACTTACACTTTATAGCATTAATCGCTAAAAGAATATTTTCTTCTCTTACATAGAGTAACTTATCTGCTAACTTTTGAAATTCTTTTGATACATTATGTTCCAAATAAAATTGGTCAATAAAATTTTTTAAATACTTATTAGATAATAGATATTCATTTATTGCATCTTCTTCATTCATATCTAATGCCATCATAATAAGAAAAGTAGCAATACCTGTCCTGTCTTTTCCAGCACTACAATGATAATAAACACTACCATCATTTTTAAGAAGTAATTTAAATAATTTATCAAATGCTTTATTATTAAAAGGCATATTTTTATATCCATCTAGAAGATATTGTGATAAATAATCTATTTGCGTTAAAGATAAATGCTTACTAAGTTCTTTACCAAAATCAAATCCCTGAAAACGCTCGTCTTGAAGTTGTAACGCACTTATACGTTCATAATTAATTCGATTTCCTATAATATCTGGATCTTTTTCAGCTTCATTTTGATCTCTGAAATCCAGTACATATCGTATATTTAGTTTTTTTTCGAAATAATTTATCTCATCTGGAATCAAACGATTTAAAGCACCACCTCTAAAAATCATATTAGCTTTTAATTTTTTGTTATCTTTATTAATATACCCTTTAACATTTCTAAAGTTATTTATGTTCTTCATTTTTGTAATGCCTCTTTTTCCAAATCATCAAATTGTTCTTTTGTTAAGCCAAAATCCCCTATACTTGTTAGTTTTATATTATGAAAATCACTTCCTCCACTTTTCAATAAATTATATTTTTTAGCAAAATGTTGAGTTAATGGATAATCATCTTCTTTCATACTTGGATGAGAAATTTCAATTCCATCAAGATCATATGAAACATATTTTTTTATTTCATCATAATTATCATACTCGCATGGATGAGCTAGGATAGCTATACCACCATCCTTATGTATTGCTTCTATGCCGCTTTTTACATCAATATATCCCATTTGTAGATCAACATCTTGAGATACTTTTCCTGCAAATAATTCTCTATATTTTTCCAAATTGTTATATTCTGGATATTTATTGACAATTGCCTGAAAAAGATGCATTTTAAACACTATATTATATGGAGAAAATTTTTTTGCTTCTTCATATGTTATATCCAATCCCTTATCATTTAGTTCGTCAATTAACTGATGATGATATTCATCTCTACATTTCAAAGTATGATTACATAATTCTTCTACATGTGTAGGGTTATCATTTAGCCATAACCCTACAACATGAACTTTCTTATAAACATCAAAATCATAACAGCTCATTTCCACACCTCGAATAGTCTTTATATTATTCTTTTCACAAATTTTTTTAACTTTATCATAGTGATAAAGTGTATCATGATCAGTTATTGCCACAACTTTTATTCCTCTATTCTTTGCTAATCTAATAACCTCTTCTATCGAATGAGTTCCATCACTATAATTAGTGTGAACATGTAAATCTGCATAAACCATATGTTTTCTCCTTAAATAACTGTTAATAAATCATCATTCATCTTAACTCTTTTTTCTTTGGTAGGAATAATTTCTAAATAATCATTTGAGTTGGTAATAACAACCATTGTTGTTAAATCCGCATCTCCTTGTTTTAGCAATTCTTTATCAAATTCAATTAACAAATCTCCTTGCTTTACTCTTTGACCTTTTTCAACGAATTGTTTAAATGGTTTACCCCCAAATTTAACAGTGTCAATACCAATATGAATTAAAATTTCCATATTTTTATCTGTTGTAATTCCAATAGCATGCTTTGTTTCAAATGTAGCAGAAATAATTCCTTCAACTGGCGAATATACCTTATTATCATTAGGAATAAGAGCAACACCCTTACCTAAAACTTCTTTAGAAAACATTTCATCATTTACAGAATTTAAGTCTAAAATTTTTCCACTTATTGGACTTTTTACATTATTCATCAAATTATGATTAATATCATTACTTTCTTCAACTGGATCATCAAATCCAATAACTAATGTTGCAATAAAAGTAACAACAGCAGAAATAATAATTGTAATAATTGCGTTGATTAAATTTGAATTACTTGTTCCACCAATCCACATAGGAATATTGATAATACTTGGTGTCATAAACGCATAAGCTTTTAGTCCAACAAAACCAGCATACAATCCTCCAGAAAAACATCCTATCATTACTGCATACATTGGTTTTTTCAATTTTAATGTAACTCCATAAATACATGGTTCAGTTATACCACCAAGAAAAGCCGTAAGTCCTGAAGATAAGCAAGTTTGTTTAAATTCTTTATTTTTTGTTTTTAAAGCACACGCCATTGCAGCTGCACCTTGTGACATATTTGCTGTCAATGTTAAAGTTCTTGAAAATGGATCATATCCTGATTGCGACAATATTTGAATTCCAGCGATAGCAAGTGTTGAATGCATTCCTGTAACTACAAGCCATGGATATACTATACATAAAATTGCAAGAGCAAACATTCCAAATGTGTTATAGATCCATAATAGTGCATTGCCTAAATAAATTGAAACAATACCCATTGCTGGTGCTAATACTACAAATGTTAATGGCACCATTATTAATAATGTTAATAATGGTGATAAAATATCTTTTATCATATTTGGTAAATATTTGTTTAGACCATACTCAACTTTACTCATTACCCAAACAACTAATATTGCTGGAATTAGTGAAGATGTATATGACATTCCATAAACAGGGAATATTCCCAAAATACTTCCAATAAATTTTGGATCCACCGCAGAAACAATACTGTTCCAATTAGGATGAACAAGTGCACATCCTAATAGTGCTGCCATAAATGTATTACATTTAAAATGTTTTGCTGCAGCTACTGCTACGAAAACAGGTAAAAAAGTAAAACCTGCATCAAAAACAAAATTGAAGATGTAATACGTCATAGATGTATCTGCATTAGCCCATCCCATCATAGATACAATCATCAGTAAGCATTTTCCTAATCCTGTACCGATTAGAATAGGTATAATTGGAGCAATTACTCCTATAATAGTTGAAATTAAAGAATTTATGATATTCTTCTTTTCTTTATTTTCATTATCTTTTTTTTCTTCTTTTTCCTCAATATTCGCTATTTTACAAATATCTAGATAAACATCATGGACATATGTCCCAATTACAATTTGATATTGTCCTCCCTTTTTTATTAATGATAGAACTCCTTTTATGTTTCTTACTTTTTCATCATCTGCTTGAGATTCATCTTTCAAGGTAAATCTCAATCTTGTCATACAATGTTGTAAAGAAACAATATTTTGTTTTCCCCCAACAGCCTCAATTATTTCATTTGAAAGTTCTTCATATTTCATAATATATTCCTCCTTTTTTGAATTCTTTCAAACTATGAGGTTTAGCCAACTGAATGTTACTATCCATCTATATGCAAATTATCTCTGTTTATTTTTTTAAGATAATCTTTGCAACATGTATTGTTAAAAATAATATTTCTTCATCTTCTAAAATGTAATCGTACTTTTGTTTTACATATTTTTTTATTTCCAAGACGCATAAATATGCATCAACATATTTTTCTTTCATTATTTCTAAAATATCATTATTTAATGAATCGATTTGATTATGTTTCATATGATTAAAACAACGTAAACCAAAATATTTTAAATGTGTAACAAATCTATAATATGATAAAGATTCTTCATCAAATTCTATATGAAAATAATTCTTTACTATCTCCAATATTTCTTTAATAAAAGCAGTAATTTCATAGGCATTTTCTATTGCATTATCAGTTTCACTACATACAATATGTAAAGCGATAAATCCAGCTTCATTTTCATCCATAGATATTCCATATTTAGCCTTTATTAAAGTTAATGCCCACATTCCCAATTCAAATTCTTTTCTATAGAAACTTTTAATTTCCATTAATAGCTGATTTTTTAATATAACCCCTTCTTTATATCTCTCTATACTTGTATGAATATGATCTGTTAAAGTAATATAAAGAGAGTCATCAATTCCCACTTTTAATTCTTTCTTTGCTTTTTGAATTATTTGATCAGAAGTATCCATATATTCAATTGGAATGTCTTTTAGCATGTTTAGCATCTTTTTTTGTTCATCTTTTAAGCTTAATTCAAAGGTCTTATTGACTTTACTAATATCAATAAGATCGCCATTTCTTTTTCCATAAGCAATTCCTTTACCCATAACGATTATTTCTTCATGATCATCGTTTATAGTAATTACAACATTATTATTAAGAATCTTTTTTATCAACATTGTTACTCCTGGTATATTGTAATTGACCCATCTGAGTAGTCACCTACAATATACATTCCTTTCTATCAATCTTATTTATCCGCGATTGATTACGTTTTGTGTATTCTGTAATATTGAAATATGTGAATGTGGATTTGTATTTTACTCCTTGTGGCTCGACTACTTTGAGGAGTTTCTTACCACACCTTATTCCTAAACAATGATTAGTTAGATGAGTCTTTGAATTCCTATTTTGAACCAGGTTTTGTGGTTTAAGTGTTGTGGACACCATTTCACATAATTTACTTTGAAAGGATTTTTTACATATGAAATTAATTGGCATCGACATTGGAAAAAACAAACATTTCTTTTGTATCATGGATCAACAAACTGGTGAGATCATCTCTCAGCCTGTTTCTTTTTCTAATGACAAAGAAGGTTTTGATTTCCTAATACAAAAAATCAATTCTTATCCAAAAGATTCTGTACTTATTGGTATGGAAGATACGGGACATTATCATTTTGCTTTGTTGAAATACCTTCTAGACTTACAATATACTGTTGCTTTAATTAATCCTAAAACAACTGATTTCAATCGTAAGATGCAAGGTGGTATTACTAAAAATGATAAGCTCGATACAATCAATATCTGTGATGTTCTTGATACTCCTGAGCGTAAAAAACAATATCGTATCACTAAAGTCAACAGCTTTGATCTTTATGAACAAAAACAGCTGACAAGACATCATCATAATTTGAAAGAAGAGGAAAATGTCTATAAGAATCGTCTTCAAAAATGTATCGATATCGTGTTTCCTGAATTCAATAAACTGTTCAATTCTAAATATGGTACTGTTTATATGAATATTCTTAAAACGTTTGGCAGTGCTGAAAATATCGCCAATACGGATATCAGAACCATCCGTAAATGCTTTGAAATCGAAGGTAGAGGCAATCGTATTTCTTTAACTCCTGAAAGACTTAAAGAATGTGCCAGATCTTCTATTGGTATTTCTTCATCAGCGGAGGTTATTCAAATAAAACATTTAACCGCTCAAATAGAACTGATTGAAGAACAGCTAACTGAAATAGATAAAAAAATAGAAGAGTTCTCCATCCAAAATAACTCTCCTATCCTATCCATACCAGGAATATCTCACTTCTCTGGTACTTCTATTCTAGCGGAATTAGGAGATATAAGCAACTATTCTAAGCCTTCTCAAATCATTAAATTTGCAGGAGTTGCTCCTTTACACTATGAATCAAGTCAGTTCAATGCACAACATACAGCTATTACCAAGAAAGGATCCAAATATTTAAGGAAGACCCTATATCAGATAATACTTCCTGTAATAAGACACAATCCTGTGTTCAATAAGTATTATCAGTTAAAGATTTCTCAAGGCAAAGGTCATCGTTGTGCTCAAGGACACTGTGTAAGAAAGCTGCTTAGAATCATCTATCATCTTTTAAAAACAAATCAACAGTTCGATCCTCAACTGTTAAGATAACACTTGAAAATTTTAAAAAATGGCCTTTTGAGGTCTTTTTCAGCATGTCCAAAATTACAAATCACTATTCACTTTTCAATGTTCTCTTACATTTCTAACTGAAAATTCAAATTTTTAAATATTTTCAAACTTTTTCATAAAATCACTTGAATTTTATATAGTTAGCTTTTAATAAAATAAAGTCTGGAAATGACGGCCGTAACTGATTGTTATCTTTTTGTAGTTAGCCCCCTTACATCCATCCTATTTGCTAACTTTTCCACAATATAACTTTAAACTCTTTCTACGAATATTTAAAGATATTACTTTATATTTTCTCTATTTCATTACAAAAATTAAAATCTATGATTAAAAAACAATTATATAAAACACATAGAATATGACTGATTTTTTAATATACATGTTGTATATCATTAAAAAGGAAATAATTTTCCGTACATAAAACAGATAATTAAAAAAATTACGACTTAATTTTTCTTAATTATCACTCTAAATGATATATTTTTATAAGCATTATCATAAAAACATTCAAATATTTTACTATCATAGCAAAAAACACAACAATACAGATAATAATTTTACAATTAATTTATAAATTAAAAAAGTATGTTTGTGTGGTTCATTAACATACTTTCTGATTTTTTTCGATTCTATTTTTTATATTGCACAAAAATTCATATATAAATAATTAACTAACATTTATTTTAAAATTGTTAAATAATTTAAAATAACTATCTAATTCTTCAACACTAAAAACTAACATACCAATTTGATTAAATAATATTTTTGATATTTCATTAGGACATTCCTCACTTTGTTGAATCATTTGTAAAGTACTTGTTACAGACTCCAACTGATCTTTAATTCCTTTTTCTATTATTTTTTTATTATTAATAATCTTTTCTAATTTTCTACCTCCTCCCCTTTTATAAAATAAAAATAACATATAAATGAATACCTAATAAAAAAAGGAACAAATTGGTCTTTAAATAAATCATAAAAAAAAGAGCACTTTCGTGCTCGTTGAACAATCCTGTTAGACTATTAGAATGAAAGAAACTGCTCAATTAAAGTATCATGTTAGCCATACAGATATGCAAAAATTCACCAAAATCTTATTTTACTACTTGTTATGAGATAATTTTTTTTGTGAATTTCCAATTTTTAAATACCACCCAATTAAATATCCTACAATATATAATAAAATATCATTTATATCAAAATAACCTGCAAATGTAACTAAATGCAATATTTCTTTACATATACTAAGTAATAATAAAGCACATATACCTTGTTTAAAAGTAACTTCTTTTTTCATTATCATTCCAAAAGGTACAAATAAAAGTAATTTCAAAGCAATATTTTTTACAATAATATCTAAATTAATATCATAATTAAAATTAAATGGAATTAAGTTAGTATTTTGAACTATCTTGTCAAAGAATGGTAAAGAACCATTTATATCACTTACATTTCTTCCTAGAATATAAGGATATGCAAATAATAACACTATATATAGCAATATAATGATACGTGTTATTTTTTTGTTTTTCATATTAATTTTCTACCGTTCCACTACCTGAAAGATAAATTCCAGATGGCAAATTATCATTATTTGAAATTTCTACAAGATAGCTTGAAGATGTTGAAAAACCTCCACCTAAACTAACAGTTTTTGCACTTGTAAATGGTGCATAGAAAGTTGCTTCATTATTAGATAAACCGTCTCTTCTTAAATTAACCGTAAATCTATGTTTAGAACAACAACTTGCTTTACTTCCACTCGCATAAACAAAAGTTGCATTACTAATTCTAATTTTTGAATTTGTACCTTTTAATTTAAAACTTCCTGATTTTAATGAATATCTAATTTTAAATGAAAATGACTTAGCTGTCGATCTTGCATTAGAATTGTCCCAATGAAAATATTCTCCCGTCTCTGGATTATCATAATTTCCTTTTTCATCATAGTAAATATTATTATTTACACTTTCTAGTGCTGAAACATTCATAGTTCCTACACTTGTCATAACCATTAAGCTCAAAAGCATTACTATTATTTTTTTCATAATTTTTTCTCCTTTTTTCATATTACCTGGCCAGCTACTTACATTTTATGTATAAAACATTGAAAAATAAACATTTAAGGAATGGATGGTTTAAAATGCTCATGAATGGTATTTTTTCATTTATTTAAATCATATATAATTAATTTGTGAGGTGATGGTATGAAGGTTGCAATATTAGATGATGATATTCTATTTTGTGAAAGTCTAAAAAATTACTTGTCTAAATATCATTTTGATATTTCAATATACACAAATTATAACGATTTAAAAAATCATATAGATTCCTTTGATCTTTTATTTTTAGACATAGAAATGCCGAATATGAGTGGTATTGATATTGCTCAATCTTTATCATATAAACACCTTGATATCATTTTTATCTCAAGTCATGATGAAATGATCAGAAAATGTTTTAATAGAAATGTTGTTGGTTTCGTTGAAAAAAGCCATTTAGAAGAAATTGACGATATCGTTTGTAAAATAATAAAAAAAGAACATCTAACAATTATAAAAGATGGTAAAGAATTTAATATATATTTTAATCAGATTGCTTATATTGAATATAGTTTACGTGATACTACTATTTATCTTAATCACAATTCTAAAATAAAACTTTCTGAAAAATCCTTATCTCTTTTATCAAAAGAATTAGATGAACGTTTCTATCAAATCAATCGTAATATTATTATTAATTTAGATATGGAACCTATTTATAACAAAGGAACTGTTAAAATAAACCACAATGAATTTCAAGTAAGTAGAAGAAATCAAAAAGATTTAAAAATTAAAATTTTAGAAAGGAGTATTTATAATGCTAGAAATATATAATTATGTTATTGGTATTCTTATAGGAATCTTATTTTCTTTCAGCAATCATAATGAATCAAAAATAATTATTATAAAAAACTGCTTAATAACAACTGTTATTTATGCTGTTTCTATGAGCTTTATTAATGATTATTTTCTTTTAAGCTCTCTTCTAAAACTTATCTATTTTACTATATGTTTTATGCTGATTAGAAAATTGAATTTTTTTCAGTCATATTATAATTCTTTAATTATTGTATTATTTTATCTACTAAGCTATGTTTTTCTTATTTTTATGCTTGAAAATTCTACACAATTTTCAATTTTTTATTCAGCAAATATTGACTGCATTGCAATTTTTATGAGTTTAATGGCTTTCTATTATTTAAATGAATTATCATTCTTAAATAATTCAGTGCAATTCAATATTTATGATCTTGTTCTTATAATACTGATTAATATCATACTTTTTGTATTTATGTTTATTTTATCCTTTAATTTCTTTATTAATAACTTAAATTATTATTTGGGTTTACTCATTTTAGGATTTCTTCTTTTATCAATAATTATAGTAGTTTCTCTTAATTACTGTTATATTCTCAAAAGAAAAGAAGATATAAATATGTCTATGTATAAAGCTCAACAACTTGATAAAGCTTATTATCAAGGACTTGAAATAGAAAATGAAGATTTAAGAAAATTAAAACATGATTATAAAAATCATTTACTTAATCTTAAGCAACTTATCGCATATCAAAATACAGAAGATTCTTTACAATATATAGATCAATTAATAAATACAAATGTTACCTCAAAGATGAAGCGCTTTTGTAACATTTCTTATATCGATAGTTATCTAAACTCAATCATAGAATCTAATAATAATATCAACTTTGATATTCATTCAACAGACTTATCACAGCTAAGCAATATGGGCTTTGATATTTTAATTATTCTAATGAATTTAATAGATAATGCTTTAGAAAATACATCTAACAATACAATAAATGTTGATATTGTATATAATCATGACATAATTATTAAAATTTGTAATCATTCAATAAAAAATCCCATCAAATCACACTTTAAATCTTCCAAGGGTGAAAATCATGGATTAGGTTTGAAAATAGTTAATGATATTGTAATGAAATATAACGGTGAAGCATACGACAATTATGAAAAAACACTCTACTCTAAATATATAATTTTAAAAACAGGAGCTAAAACAAATGAAGAAATCAACATATAAATATCTTTTAACAATATATCTCATATTAATGATATTCATTTCATATATAAATCAAGGTATTAACAATATAGGTGGACTTTCGTATTTTGAAGCTATTTGTCATTCAACAAATTTAGTACCACTACATAGCATTTCAATAAAACAATGTATTATTTCTTTTGTTCAATTTATGCCATTAGGATATCTTCTTCCAAGAGTTTTCTCTAAATTAAACTCAAACAAGAACTTTATCATATCATCATTCATAATTATAATTATATTCAAATTAGTAAAATTACTTACATTAACAGGATATTTTGATATTTCAAGCATTCTTTTAGGATTTGTTGGTTCATTTATAATTTATCGTATTTTGAAATAAATCTATAAAAAATAAAATGCAACTTTAATTTTGTAAAAAATGTGATATACTATAGACGTAGTCATAGGACTAGCATTAATAGACTAAAGAAAAAGGAAGAACGGCAATTCTTCCTTTTTCACTATTTTGGATACTAGCATCAATAGACTTAGGCAGTTAAAACTACTTCAATATAAAAGCGGTAATAACTAGAATTAAATAAAGAATAATTAAATATTCCATTTAATCCTCTCTTAAAGTCACATCAATGCTAGTCTCCTAGTATGATGTTTAAACATGCTAGATCCTCCATAGGCACATAAGTGCTTAAAGATTATATCATAATAAAAGCCATAATACGATAAAATATGACAATAATAAATTTATAACAGGCTCTTATTTCTTAAACTCCATACCCATAAATAGATTTACTATTTAAATTATAATTTTTTTCTTTTACCTCATCTTTGCTATTACCTTCTATAGTGAATACTTTTCCATTTTCAACTTTTTCAACAATACCTACATGATCTGTATGACCATCCTGTTGCCAATCAAAAAATATAATATTTCCTGTCATTGGCACATAAGTTTTATCTTTCCATCTGTTATTTTTCTTATACCAATTTTCTCCATCTGTACATAGAGAAAACTTTGGTACTGAGCTATCATCTAACATTCCACTTTCATTTGCACACCATGATACAAAAATGGCACACCAATTTACTTTTTTATTAAATCCATACCATATCCAATATTTACTTCCACTTGTTGTTCCGACTTGTGACTTTGCAACTTCTACTATATTGTTATTTCCAATATGATAATACCTTAAAACATGTACAACGTAATCAGGATCACCATAAACATTTGTTTTTAATTTTGCCTTCATTTCATCAGAAAATACCTTTGCATTTGCTCTAGTATATCCTCCAAAATGTTCATTTGCCCAACTTATATATCCGTTTCCATAATTATACCCTTGAAGGGCTAATGATATATGCTCGGTATCTCCACTTGAAGCTACTTTCGCATCATTTAAGCAACTAGCTAAATGTTGTATTCCTACCTTAATGGAATAATCAGCATCTGTTATTCCATTATGCACTCTTGGATATTTTTCATTAAATCCACATTCTGATGATTGCATAGGGTCATTTCCCTTTCCTCCGCTTTCTTGCATCATTACTGCCTGTATCAAAGAAACATAATCACCAATCCCACTTTCCAACGCATATTTTTCAATCACTGGTGTATAAGCTATTACTTCTGAACTAAGTCCTTCTATAGACGTATTTACATTGGAATCATCTGACAAAGCAGAAAATACTCCAATAAATAAAACAATCACTATTAGAATAATCATTCCTGTTCCATAAGAAATCAAATGATTCATGATTGCTATTGGCTTTTTTACAAAACTTATCAGCTTTTTTATAAAATCTATAATTTTATTACCTGAATATTTCATCGTGGTTGTTCCATTGAACTTATTTAATGATTTTCTATATTTGTTCAACATTCTTGATTGACTTATTGTCTGATTCGACAAAGTTTGATTAATTGTGTTCGATAAATTACCACTTGTTCTAGGATTAATTTTATTTTTAGCTGTTGATAATTTTATGTTTTTTAATTTAATATTACCCTTTTTTGTACTGTTTTCCTTTATAAGCTTTTCACTTTTTCTTTTTTGATTCCGATATTGCTTTATTTTTATTCTAGCACTAACAAGTGTTTTTTCACTTGCACCTTTGATTTTATTTATTGCATAATTTGACTCCTTATTTTCCTTTTCATCCTGTACATTATTTTTTGTATTGATACTTTGCTTTTTATTAAAAGAATCTAGCATCTTTTTCTTATCAAGAGTCTTAATATCCTTAATTGTTTCTTTTGTCTTAATATTCTTTATCATAAACAGTTATCAAAAATCTTATCTTTTTTAGATTTATAATATTCAGGATATCTTAATTTTATTGACTCCATAAAAAAAGAACTGTATTCACATGAAAACAGTTCATAAGGTGTTGAAACTTTTGCATTTTTTTCATCTACATAACCATTGAACAAATTGAAACCCATCAGCGTTGTATTAATTGATCCTGAAGTATGCCATGATTTATCCAGTCCTGACAGTTTAATACTGTTTCTATTAAAATCATAAAGATCATTAATATGCTCTCTGCAATCTTTATCAATAGTTAATGTATAAAATAGCGATTGATGATAAACATCATTAATTCCACTTTTTTCTATAGCTAAATGATATGCTTTTTTATGTTCATTGTTAAAATACTTCATTATATTCCCCTCACTATCTTATTTTTTCTTTCATTTTATTTTTTATTGATTTTTCTGCCGTCTTGCTTTCTAAATATTTTATTTCACTTTTTACAGACTTTTTATCTATATTATCCACTCGATGAATCATCTTTGAAGTTTTTACAATTATTTTTTCTAAATTAGACAGCATTGAACGTGATGTTCTTTGAATAAAATTCATTTTATTCACTTCTGGTCTTTTATTAACTGGTGGCTTCCCCATAATAATTGCTCCGATATTTTTAAAATTCATCTTTGTATTTCTTAATTCGTTAGTAACAGCATCACATTTATTTATAAGTAGATGTGTTTTATTAACACATTTAAAAAGTGACCTATGGAATTTTCCAAGAGCCACTTTAAAATGTGAAATCTCAATCGTTTTGATAATTGCCTGTTTACCATGTTGTTTAAACTGATTCACACATTCTTTTACTGAAGATAAAATATTTGATTTTATATCACTTAATTGTTTCTTTCCATTATCTACTGTCTTTTTTATATCTTCAGTTATACTTTTCATAGTTTCTCGAATAGTTGGATTTTGTAATTGTTCTATTGTATTCTTTAATTCTAAGACTTCACTTGTCATATAATCTATTTTCTTTTCCATATTTGAAATATAATCCAGTAATTCTTTAGTTTCATTTATTTTATTCTCTTTATGTTCCTTATAAAGTATTTTAAAATATTCACTAATATAAGGATCATTGTATATTGCTGGTAATTGTTTATCCATAATGGTTTCTCCCTTCATGAAATGCGAAAAGATATGGTATTCATATCCTTTCGCTTATATTTAATATTATTTATTTTTTTCTGATGGTTTTGTTGACATCAATTTATATAGCAATGTATTCTTTGGAAATCTATTTATAAAAGGTACAATGTTTCCACCATACTTAATTAATCCACACCCTGATTGTGCATTAGTTATATAACTTAACTGTTCATCAGAAATATTCAGTAATTTCGCAAGCTTTTCTCTATCTTGATATGACTGATTTAACATAACAACAAATTCACTATTAGAGAGCATCGTACTTGCCTGAACACTATCTAACAGATATTCAACATTCTGTGTGATTCCAATAGGATATCCATCTCTTTTTCTAAATTGTCTCCATGCCGAGTTAAAGAAAGAAGCACTCTCTTCATTTTCAAATACAACATGAAATTCATCAAGAATGATATGTGTCCTTTTACCTTTTCGCCAATTTTCATTAACACGGTTAATCATTGCGTCTGTGATTACTAATAGTCCCATTGTCTTTAACTGTTTTCCAAGCTTAAAAATATCATACGATACAATTCTGCTTGAAGTATTTACATTTGTTTGATGCGCAAATGCATCTAATGATCCATCCGTAAACAATTCAAGTTTCAAAGCTAAACTTCGTGCTTCCATTTCAGGCTGTTCTAACAGTTTTTCTCTCAACGTAACAAGTGTAGGCATTTTCCTTGTTCGGTAATAATCCTGAAATACCAAAGTTACACATCTATCAATGATCGACCTGTCTACTGGTTTAATTCCATCTCTATCCAACTGTTCAAATAAAGACATGATAAATTGTGACTTATCTCCAACTGGATTACCACTATCACCATAACCTTCCAGCATATCCATTGCATTAATATGATTTTCACTTCCTGCTGCAATCGTTATAACTTCTCCACCCAACTCTTTAACTAAAAGTGAATACTCTGCTTCTGGATCACAGATAATAATATCATCTTGAGTTGCAAGAGCTAAAAATACGATTTGTTCCTTTGTTAAAAAGGATTTTCCAGACCCGGGTACTCCTAACTGAAAGGCATTAGGATTCATCAATTTTTCTTTATTGCACATAATTAAATTATTTGTAATAGCATTTTGTCCAAACCAAATACCACCATCATCAACAACTTCCTGTGCTCTAAACGGTATAAAGACAGCCATGCTTTCTGTAAGTAATGTTCTTACAATATTTAGTTTATTTGTTCCAATTGGTAAAACACTTGATAGACCATCTAGCTGTCTGCTTGCAAAAAACAATATATCCAATTCACACATATACTTTCTAGCAACTGCCATAAGTGCTTCTGTATCGTTATCAAGTTCTTCTAGACTATCAGCTAAATGAACGATTGTCATACACCCCAACATCATACGTTGATCCCTTACTGTTAAATCATCTAAAAATTCTTTGCTCTCTTTTCTTTGAAGTTCCATATCATAAGGAATTACGGCACTAAAATTGTTATTAGCATTCTGTCTTCTTTGCCAATTTGTGATATTAGTTTCAACACCGAGCCATTTCCTTTCGACTTCTTTTACTGCCTCGTCTGTTGGAACTGTAATAATATCCATTGAATACATAAGATTTTTATTTAGTGAACAAAGTTCTGAAATAAAACTGTCTTTTACATATCTTGCATACTCACTTAAATACATAACTCTTCCATACTTATCTCCTAATTGAAAACATTTATCATGAAACTTTGGCATTTGCGGGCAGATAGCATCTTTAAAATGATGTCCCTTTCTCATTGAAGCATCCATATCAAATGAAAACTGTTCTTCATGTCCGTTTCTATAAAAATCATGAAGGATTTTCAATCTTTCAATAGCATCAAGTTCTTCTAATTGAGAACCCAATTTAGAAAAATGAGATGATAATTCTACAGTTACCCTTGAAAAGAAATTTCTTGCTTCTTCTACATTCTTTTTAAAGGCAGTTATTGTTATATACTTTTCTTGAGTAATTCCATCTGCTCCAGATACTTTTTCTAATAACATATCATTATATTCTTTTCGATATTTATCAAGATGATCATTTCTTAATGGAATTAAAATCTTTTCTTTGAACTCTTTTATATTAATTTTTCTATTATTGATTGTAATCTTTGTCATTGTTGAACTATCTAATGAATTAAGCAATTCACTATAATTCAAAAACAATCCAACCTTTTCATCCTTTGAAGCAATTGAATAATTAATATCCTTAAACCTATATGTTTTAGAATATTTGTTCTTAGAACAAAAAATACCATCTTTATAGATGGTATCAATATCAATTAGATCCTGTGCGCTTTTGGGAACGCTTTCTTTGTTTTGTTTTTTTAATCTTTCGTAGCTTTTTATCATTTGAATCAATAGACTCCTTTCTTTTAATTTCTAAAAATTCTTTTAAATATTCGTAATATAAATTTTGTGGTTTAAATATCAAATTATGTTGTTTAATCAATAGTGAGCGTATCGCACATATAACAATCTGTTCAGCATTCATTCCTTGAAATCTAATGAATCCAAGTGCTGCAAATGGTGCAGCTGAAATCATACACAACCAACTTGTTATCTCCATTCCTAAATGATCAATGAATAAAAAATAAAATATAACTGCCATTACACACGCTAAAAAAGAAAAAAAGCATTGTCTTAGGGATAATCCTAAGAAAATGCCTTCTGTATATTCTCTTATCTCTTTATTAATTTTTACTTCCATATTACTCCTTCCTCTTTTTTCACAAATAAAAAGCAAGAGGAAATTTCTCTTGCCATTAACTCTTTACTTATCTAACCATTGATAATCTTTTCTATAATCAAGTATATAATCAACGTATACAACATCTTCTTGAATTTGATATAAAATCAAATACCATTTTTTTATAAACATTTTTCTATATTTGTTTGGTGGTATATATTCTTCGTTAAAAAAAGGATAGCGTTTGGGCATTTGCTCTAATGATCGTATACCATCAATAACCGCTTTTTTTTGTTTTGTTGCTGCATCAGCACTTACCTTAGCAATAAAAGCAATATTTGATGCAAGCATATTTTTTGCCTTTTCTGAAATAATTACTTTATATTTCTCATATTCCATTTTCTATACTCCTGAAATAATATCATCAAGGTATTTATCTAATTCATCAATTGTATACCCTTTATTTCCTGCCATTCTATCTTCTTCTACAGAAAGAAGTTGTTCACGTAAATCTAACATTTTTTCCCTACGACTAAATGTCTCCATATCCATAACAACTAAATCACCTTCACCGTTTCTTGTGAGATATACAGGTTCTTGACTTGTCCTACAAAGGTCTGCAATTTCATTATAATTTTGTCTAATTGCTGCAGATGGACGAATATTCATAATAAGCACCTCCAATATAGTAATATTCTAGTAATATTATACCCTTATAATACTATATATTCAATATTTTAGATTAAAGTATTACAATCCCATCATTTCTTTAACTATTCGATCTGACATTTTTACCGTACCAACTAAAATCAGCATATTGAAAATAAGTTCTCCTATATAGCTCCACAACATGGAAATTGCACTCACTTCACTGTCTACAACTGGTGGTGACCCCGCAAATTGTGAAAAAATAATACAGGCTAGAACTATAATTGCTCCTTCTAGACATACACCCACATAAGACTTAATAAACGTTATCGCTACTGACTGTGTACTTTCTCCTGCAGCAGTAGAAAGTGGTACAGGAGAAATGGCCGTATACATATACAGTTTAAAGAAGCGACCATAAACAGTAAGTATGAGAACAAAGGACAAAATCGTAATGAAAATACCACCTAAAAGTGTTACCGCCCAAACAGGTATGCTTTCCAAAAAACCACAATCCTCTACTGCATCTATGATTTCTTGAGGAATAGTAGTAGATGTTGCTGTTCCAACACCTACTGTTGTCATAATTTGAGAAGTTATACCTTGCACAATCTCAAATAATTTTGTCATCAATTCCATTCCATAAACAACTAGCCCTCTTGCAATTGCAAACCTTAAAAACAAACGAATTGCCTGCTCGGGTCGCTTTATTTCGTTTAGATTACTGCATGTCTTTACCATTCCTACTGCAAAGAAAAGAACAAGAAGAGCAAGTCCAATGGCTTGCAAACCTCCATGTATCTTCACAATCACATTCCAAATATTTCCGCCTTTAAAGTTTTGAGGTGTCTGTGTTAGTAACAACCATATTTCTGCGAGTTTCTCATTCCATGTATTGATTGCATTTGTTAAGTTATCAATAATACTACCCAATATCTATCACCTGCCTTGCCCATTTAAAATTCCTATCCTGTAATTGTATTTAAAATTTCTTTTGCAAAAGTAATGATGACACCACCTGCTAGGGTCAAAAATCCATTAGCACGTTGGCTAGGGTCATGACTCTTTAATGAAAGACCAATCTGTACGACACCAAAACCAAGCAAGATCATACCGATAGCACGAATCAAGCTGAAGATAAAGTCGCTTAGATTGTTGACGACCGAAATAGGATCACCCGCAGCAAATACAGGCGTAAATCCAAAATTGAATGTTAATACCAAGGCAATATAGATTGCTAATTTTGTCTTTGTTTTCTTATTTATTTTCATGTTTATTTTTTCTCCTTTTTCTTTTCTAATTGATTAAAATATTCTTCCATATCTTCATCACTGAGCAATTCATAATCATTGTCGCTGATGATGATGTCCTGCCAATTATCAATAAGACCATGAATCTTACCATGTTCATAAGATTGACCATTACCATCTTTTGTGTAAGTCACATTAGGATGTTTTAAAATGTTATACTTTTTGTCCAAGATGGGCAGTTCCCCTCGAATAAAGAGAAGGGCATAGTCATTGTCTAACAAACGAACCTCATCTGCAGTGAGTAGTTCTCGCCCTGCCTGTTGGTAGTTGGTAGAATAGTTTCCATTTCTACCACTCGATTTACCATAGGTGTTCGTATCCAAGGTTTCTTTTCCTAGATATTCGCTCATGAATTTGTGGGTCGATTGTTCATTTCCACCAAGGTAATAAAGTTCATCACAGTTCCCGACTATTGATTCCCAAGCATCTTTATAAAGTGCTTTGATCTGAGCTAGATTCTGAATGATGATAGAAACGAAAATTCGTCTAGAACGCATGGTCGCAAGAAGTTTATCAAATTCATCAGGTAAGGCAACATTGGCAAATTCATCCATCATAAAATGAACAGGAATAGGCAGCTCACCATGATGGATGATATCTGCACTGTAGTAGAGCATTTGAAATAATTGTGTATATAACATTCCAATCAAAAAGTTGAATGTAGAATCATTATCCGGAATAACAGCAAATAAAGCTGTTTTTCTTTCGCACATTTTTTCAAGTTCAAGTTCATCATAATGAGTAAGAGAAGCAATTGATTCTAGATTAAAAGCTGCAAGTCGTACACCTACAGAAATCAAAATTGATTTTGCGGTCTTACCTGCAGCTTGTTTATAGATCTTATATTGTTTTAATGCCAAACTCTCTGGTTTGTCATTTTCCAGTTCAATAAAGAGTTGATCCAATGGACTAATATAATCCTCATCATCTTCTTTAGGCTCAGCAGCTACGATCATTTCCATGACCATGGAAAAGTTTTGTTCTTCTTCTGGAGCTTCATTGATGAGATAAAGACAAAGTGCTTCTAATAAAGCTGTTTCACTCTTTTCCCAAAAAGGATCATTCGATTGGGCACCTTTTGGAGTGGTATTGCGAATAAGATTGGTAATCAACTTTAATACATCTTTATCATCCTGAATATAGGCGAATGGATTATATCCATGAGATTTGCTCATATCAATCAAATCGATTACACGAATCACATAACCTTCCTTTTCAAGAAGGTTTCCGGTATCTCGTAAGATTTCTCCCTTAGGATCCAAAATAACAAAACTTGTATTGCATTGCATGATATTTGGTTTTCCATAAAACCTTGTTTTACCAGCACCACTTCCACCAATAACGAGAGTATTGAGATTTCTACGGTGCTTTTTTCCATCTAATCCAATACGTACATTTTGTGACAGGATCTTATTTTGTGAATACGTTTTATCGGCATATTTTTTATTTACCTTAGAAGCAGATCCCCATTTGGCAGAACCATATTCTTCCTGTCTTCGATAATTACGAAGTGTGGAGAAATAGATCCCGATGCCAATACCATATATAAGCAAGAAGATAAAGATCGTTTTTAATGTGTTTTTGCACAGCGTGATATGAAAAGGATCATTGATAGCTTTCGTTAGATAGGGAAGAGCTTCAATCAAACCATTATTTATATATGGGGCAATGAGTAGGGCAAGCCATACAACAGGAATCGTAAAGATTCCAAGTATGATCAATACATCTTTATTATCGTTCCTCATATCCTCGCTTGCATTTTACTGGTGAAGCATCGCAAGCTTTGAGGATAAGATCATCAATAAAGTCATACTTCTTGTTCTCTTGAATTTGTCTATCTTTTAATAATGTCAATGACTTGATGATGATACGACGTTCCATGTCGGAAACCTTGATGGAATAAATAGGTTCTTTGCTCATCGTACGTGATCACCAACTTCTTTATTTTTTTGTTTTGTTTGTTCTTGCTGTGCATATAACCCTTGCTCTACTCGGTTAGAGATTTTTGAGAAAACTTTTTTCATTTGTTCAAGCTCTTTTTTGATTTCCTTTGGTTCTTTTGAAAA
>ENA-OPXH01001078-OPXH01001078.1-human-gut-metagenome-genome-assembly--contig:-NODE-1078-length-20345-cov-4.593544_pt1 | contig 20345 bp, 25 predicted proteins | sample MGYA00241521_ERZ502034 | MGnify/ENA primary metagenome ERZ502034 (study PRJEB25962, sample SAMEA2042103) | human gut metagenome | biome: human gut; feature: human-associated habitat; material: faeces... | reverse complement strand
TGCGGGATATCCACCGATACTTCACCTTTTGGCGGCACCATGGTGTTTGGGAGATTGCTATTTCCTGCTTTCATATTTGTTACGGTAATGAAGTAGGGCGTTGGATTAATAAGAGTGAGTTTGCTACCGCTGCGACGAAACCGAAGCATTGCAGGCGCTTCTTGGCGAAGACATCCGCGTGACCGGCGCAAGCCGCACGGACGCGGGGGTACATTCTCTGGGAAACGTCTGTATTTTTGATACGGATACCCGTATGCCGGCGGAGAAGATCAGCTACGCATTAAACCAGAGGCTGCCGGAAGATATCGTGGTGCAGGATTCCTGCGAAGTGCCGGATACTTTTCATCCGCGTTTTTCCAAAAGCCGAAAGACCTATGAGTACCGGATACTAAACCGGCGGTTCCGCATGCCGACCAGGCGGCTGGATACATATTTTTATCATTATCCGCTGGATGTGGAGAAAATGCAGGAGGCCGCGGATTATCTGGTTGGCGAGCATGATTTTAAAAGTTTCTGTGCGGTCAATGCACAGTCGAAAACCAGCGTACGGACGATCTATGCATGTACGGTCACGAAAGAAGCGGATATTATCACGATCCGGGTGACGGGAAATGGGTTCTTGTATAATATGGTGCGGATTATTGCAGGAACACTGATAAAGGTGGGAGCGGGAGAGTTTGCCCCACAGGAGATGCAGACGATTTTAGATGCCTGTGACCGGAGTGTGGCAGGACCGACGGCTCCTGCACACGGACTGACAATGATCGGACTGGAGTACGAATAAAAGCTGCGCGGATTTGTATAAAATGTCGAAAAACAGATTTCCATTGTGGACAGGAATGGCACTTTTTACAGAACCTGTGGATAAAGCAGGAAAAAGCGGTATTTGAGGGACAAATCTGCTTGACAACAAAAGACCCGGGTAATATAATATATAAGTCTGTGATAGTACGTAAATGTGAGCCAAAAGCCCCGGCGAGCATTTAAACTATATAGAAAAGCAGAGCAGGAAAGAGCAGCGTCCGGACATACGAGGCTTGAAACTGTTCGCATTTTATTGATTTGAATATCTATCAAGGAGGAAAACCCATGAAAACATTTATGGCAAGTCCTGCTACCATCGACAGAAAGTGGTATGTAGTAGACGCTGAAGGCAAGACATTAGGACGTTTAGCATCAGAAGTAGCATCTGTATTAAGAGGAAAACATAAACCAACATTTACACCACATGTAGATACTGGTGATTATGTTATTATTGTTAATGCAGACAAAGTAGTAATGACTGGTAAAAAATTAGATACAGTTAAATACTATCATCATTCAGGTTGGTTAGGTGGTTTAAAAGTAAAAACTGCTCGCCAATTCAAAGAATCAAATCCTACAGGATTTGTAGAAGCAGCTGTTAAAGGTATGTTACCTCATAACACACTTGGAAGAAAACAAGGGATGAAATTATTTGTTTACGCTGGTAGTGAACATCCACACGCTGCACAACAACCAGTTGAATTAAAAATTAAGGGATAAGGAGGACGAGAATAAATGGCTAATGTACAATACAGAGGAACTGGACGTAGAAAGTCTTCAGTAGCACGTGTTATTTTAACACCAGGTGCTGGTAAAATTGTCATCAATGGTAGAGAAGCAAAAGATTATTTACCATCAGATGTATTATTAATGATCGTCAACCAACCACTTGAATTAACTGGTACAACTGGTAAGTTTGATGTGACTGTTAATGTTAAAGGTGGAGGTTACAGTGGACAAGCTGGAGCTATCCGTCATGGTATCGCTCGTGCATTATTAAATGTAGATGCTGACTACAGACCAGTATTAAAGAAAGCAGGATTCTTAACACGTGATCCTCGTATGAAAGAGCGTAAGAAATACGGTCTCAAGGCAGCTCGTAGAGCACCACAGTTCTCTAAACGTTAATCATACGTTTCAGAACATACAATTTCAAAAGATTTTTCAACTCCTCAGGACTTCGGTTCTGGGGAGTTTTTGTTACAATGCATACAATAAGAAGGATTTGATTATATCAGGATGAAAGACAGTGACCATTGGGTAGTAGGAGTTTGTCCTGATGACCCGCTTGCTCTTGTGCAGGGAAGGCTTTATCGGGAAATTACTGCAAACTGCGTGATTGCCTGGAGAAGAAATATTCCTTATTCGCAGGCAGAAATCAATGCCTATGATGAAATCATTTTAGGATTTCCAATCTGGTGGTATGTAGCACCGAGAATCGTAAATACTTTTTTGGAAAAATATAATTTTTCAGGTAAAAAGATCATTTTGTTTGCTACTTCCGGTGGAAGTGGATTTGGAAATACGGCAAGAGAATTGCAGACTTCTGTACCGGACAGCGTGATTACAGAAGGAAAGATATTTCATAATGTAGTCAAACAGCAAATCGCTGAATGGGTAGGAACATTATAAGATTGATTTGGCGATCGAAGTATCGGGAGAAGATACTTCAAATGAATGGTGTGAACTGGTTACTGATGAGGAATATAAGAATAAAGCATGCAAAAATGCATTTTATGCAATGGGAAGTTGTAATTGTGTGATATATTCGGATTCATCAGAAGTTGTGTGGATATCAATCCAAAGAATTTCTAACAGATCTCCACGTATCTTGAATTTGTGGGCGTGTGCATACTGTGCGAGCTGTTGTCCCCAGTAAGCACTTTGTTCATAATTTCCACGATATGTTACGCAGAGATAATCACCACCATCAATGAGATCGGCTCCTTCTTCGTCAATAAGAAAAACAGATTGATAGGAAAGTGTTTTTTTCTTTAGTAGAGAGGGGAGCGAAATCATAGTTCCCATTTGATTGCTGCCAATGATATACAATCGATTTTGATTTAAGTTGATAAGTTGTTTCATCAGAAAATCCATTTCTTCTTCGTGTTTGTATCTTTCGAAGAGGCGATGACAATGACGAGGGGGAAGTGTCATTAAGTGGATTTCATCCAGGGGCAGAGAGAATGCCGAATGAATGGTGTTTAGTCTGTGCTCTACGTTTTTTTGCAGTTTTTGTAAGTGTTGCATTTGTTTGGTAATAGCTTCTTTTTCGTCTTCTAACATAGAAAGTGAAGAGGAAACTGTGTGATGCTCCAGATATTCGCGGATTTGTTCCATTGTAAATCCAATAGAGCGCAGATCACGGATCACATTGAGTCTCCAGATATCGTGGATACTATAATGTCGATATCCGGATTCAGATCGTTCTGGTTTGATAATTCCAATTTCTTCGTAATAACGAATAGAATCTACACCAATTCCATATAGTTTGGAAATTTCACCGATTTTAAAAAATTTTTTCATATACCTAACTTCCCTCCTTGACTCTAGTATTATACCAGAGTTTATAATCAATTTATAGATTTAATAAAAAAGCGTAGAAAGGATTTTTAAAATGCGCTCAATTTTGAAGGAAATTAAATTGTCATCCGTATTACTTTTATTATTAGGAAGTGCAATACTAGCGTTTGGACTTTATAATATTCATTCAATGTCGAATGTTACAGAGGGAGGAATCCTAGGATTAACACTCCTTCTGGAATATTGGTTTGGCATTTCTCCATCTGTTTCCGGTTTTGTGCTGACGATATTGTGCTACTTTTTGGGGTGGAAATTGTTGGGAAAACGTTTTCTTATATATTCTTTTATTTCTTCTATTGGATTTTCTGTTTTTTATAGAATCTTTGAACAGTTTGATCCACTATTTCCAAACATTGGCGAAAAACCACTTTTGGCAGCAGTTGTGGGAGCGCTGTTTGTAGGGATCAGTGTAGGTTTGTGTGTTCGAGTCGGTGGAGCGCCGACAGGAGATGATGCGCTTGCAATGAGTCTGGAACGAGTACTTCCATTGGATATTCAATGGATTTATTTGATCAGTGATCTGGTTGTATTGCTGATTTCTCTTACCTATATTCCGGTGAGCAGAATTACATACTCACTTCTGACAGTTGTTTTATCAGGTCAGATCATTGGTCTTATGCAAAAGATTCGGTTTCCAGAATATGTAGAATCCATAGAAGCATTAGAAGATGAGGGGTAGAGGAATATTTTGAAATGGAGTTAAAAAAGCATACAAAATGCTAATTCTCACACAATTCATGAAAAATAGACTCGTATTCCTGAGAAAAAACACTGTCTTTATTCCATAAAAATGTAAAATCATGCATGACCATAAAGTCGGAAAGAGGAATCTGTACCAAGGTTCCTTTTTTTAATTCCTGCTCGACAGCAGCTTTGTAGAGGAAGGATATTCCACAGTCTTCTTTTAGCAGAGTGACGATCGTGTGGATGTTTTCGATTTCCACAAGATGTCGGAAGTCTTTGACAGACATATTTTTCAATGCCAGTGTCTTGGTCAGGATTGCCCTGGTTCCGGAACCGTGTTCCCGAATCAAAAGACGTTCGGATGTCAGGTCTTTCAGGCTGTGAACAGAGTTTTCAAACGTATGATCAGCAGAGGCAACAGCAATGTATTCTTCTGCTTTGTAGATACGTGTTTCGTAATGATCCCCGCTAAAATATCCTTCCACAATTGCAAAATCGATCGTTCCCTCACAAAGATAGGTGAGCAGAGTCTGGGTGTTGCCATATCGGATGTGAAAATCCATGTCCGGATGTGTTTTGACAAAACGGGAAAGAGCAGGTACGATCGCATATTCTCCAATGGTCATGGTTACGCCAAAGGTCAGCACTTTTTTCCCTTTCAGACTCTCCTGCATTCGTTTTTTTAATGTATTTTCATCGTTTCTCATGGTTTCCAGAGCAGAGCGTAAGATTTCTCCGGCAGGAGTCAGCCGGAGTTTTTTCTTATCTCTTATAAAAAGCTCGGTACCGTAGGTCTTTTCCAGATGTTTGATATGCTGGGAAACTGCGGGCTGTGTCAGATTCAGGTGCTCGGCAGCATGTGTAAAGTTCATATCGTTGCATACAGTCAGAAATGTTTCCATGCGAAAATCCAACATAATTGTTTCTCCTTTTTCAGATGTGTTTATACTTAAACCATAACAAATATTTATCATATAATCAATACTTATAATTTTACAAAATAATAGGAGCGATTTATAGTATATATGAAAACAGGGAAAAGTAAAATGAGGAAGGCGAAAAACAGGAGGATATGAAAATGTATGATGTTATAATCATAGGAGCAGGACCGGCAGGAATCAGTGCAGGAATTTATGCAGTGAGCAGAGGACAAAAAACACTAATTTTAGAAAAAAATCAGGTCGGAGGACTGATTCGAAAAGTGTCCGCTGTCACACATTATGCGGCAATTGTAGAGGGAGAAACCGGGGAAAGCTTTGCAAAGCGCCTGAGGAAACAGGCGGAAAATGCAGGGGTAGAAATCCTGAAGACCGAGGTGAAAAAAGTAGAATTGACCGGGGTGGAAAAAAGGATTTATACAGAGAAAGAATGTTATTGTGCGAAGAAGGTAATTTTAGCGAATGGTACATCACCAAGAAAACTGGGGATTCCGGGAGAAATAGAACTGGCAGGACGAGGAATCGGAATGAATGCAGCAAAAGATGCAATGAAGTATCGTGGAAAACATGTATATGTGATCGGAGGTGCAGATGGAGCGGTAAAAGAAGCACTGTATCTGGCGGGGGTTGCAGAAAAAGTAACAATCATCCATTTTGAAGAAACGTTGGGATGCATTGCACAATTTCAGGAAAAAGTAGCACATACCCCAAACATTGAATTACGGCTTCACGCCAGACTTCATGCTGTGTACGGAGTGGAAAAAGTAGAGTCATTAGAAATCTTGGATGAGAAAACAGGAGCAATTGAGATAATTGAAGATTCGGGATGTGGAATTTTTGTGTATGTAGGTACGGTTCCGAATACAGAATTATATAATGAGATCAGGTTGGACAATGGATTTCTTCCGACAGATGAAAATATGCAGACGGAAATACCCGGTGTATATGCAGTTGGTGACATTCGTGTAAAACAGGTACGACAAGTATCTACAGCAGTAGCAGATGGAACGATTGCAGCAATTCATGCAGCACGATAGGAGGCAAATATGGACTTTATAAAGAAAAACGGGAAGGGATTACTTTTTTGTCTGGCTTTGGCAGTGCCTTCAGCTGTTTTGGGAAAATTGTTTCCGGTTGTCGGAGGACCAGTGTTTGCAATTTTAATTGGAATGATACTCGCATTGGTGATTAAAAAACGGGATTCATTGGAAAGCGGCGTAAAATATACTTCGAAGAAAATATTGCAGTATGCCGTTGTACTTCTTGGATTCGGACTTAATTTAGAGGTAGTGATGGAGACAGGAAAGCAGTCTTTGCCGATTATTGTTTGTACCATTACAACATCATTGGTAATTTCTTATATTTTGCATCGCACGATGAACATTCCGGAAAAAATCTCTACACTGGTTGGGGTGGGATCTTCTATTTGTGGGGGATCGGCAATCGCAGCAACAGCTCCGGTTATCGATGCGGATGAAGAAGAAGTAGCACAGGCAATTTCGGTGATTTTTTTGTTTAATATTCTGGCAGCATTGATTTTTCCGGTACTGGGAACAGCGCTTGGATTTTCAACAACATCCGGGGAAGCATTTGGAATTTTTGCAGGTACTGCGGTGAATGATACCTCTTCTGTAACTGCAGCGGCTTCTACGTGGGACAGCATGTATCATCTGGGAAGCCAGACACTGGATAAGGCAGTGACGGTTAAATTGACCAGAACATTGGCGATTATTCCCATCACATTGATACTTGCATTACGCAGGGCGCGGAAGGCTGAAACAGAAAGCGGAGAAAAAGTGTCTCTGAAGAAAGTGTTTCCATTTTTTATCCTGTTTTTTATCGGAGCAAGTCTGATTACGACAGCAGCAACAGCAGCAGGAGTACCGACAGAAGTTTTTCAGCCATTAAAAGAGCTCTCCAAGTTTTTCATCATTATGGCAATGGGAGCAATTGGATTTCATACGGATGTAGTGAAATTGATCAAAGGTGGTGGGAAACCCATCTTAATGGGAATGGCATGTTGGTTAGGCATTACAGTGGTGACACTTAGTATGCAGCATCTGCTGAATTTATGGTAATCGTCAAAATGACAAACGAAAAAACCGGAAAAATGTGAAATTTTATACAAATTTCATAGAAAGTGTTGCCAAATTGTGGTATAGTAGCACTATTGAATAAATTTTGGAGGTTTTATTATGGGACGTTTTGATGAGAAAATTATGCTGGTAACCGGAGCTACTTCCGGAATTGGAAGAGCGGTTGCAATTCGTGCAGCAAAAGAAGGTGCAACAGTCATTGCGGTGGGGCGCAACGAAGAGCGTGGAGCGGCTGTTGTAGCAGCAATGGAAGAAGCTGGTGGAAAAGGAGAATTCATGAAATGTGACGTCAGCAACAAAGATGCAGTAAAGGCACTTTTTGCAGAAATCCAGGAAAAATACGGAAAACTTGATGTCGCAGTGAATAATGCGGGAATCGTTGGTGCTTCTAAGACGGTAGAAGAACTGGAGGATGATGACTGGTTCCAGGTAATTGATGCAAATTTGAATTCTTGTTTCTTCTGCTGCAGAGAAGAAGTAAAGCTGATGCAGCCATCAGGTGGAGCCATCGTGAACGTGTCCAGTGTTGCGGGAATGCGTGGATTCCCTTCCGCAGCAGCTTATGTTGCAAGTAAGCATGCAGTCAGTGGACTGACAAAAGCAGTGGCAGTGGACTATGCTACAAAAGGAATTACGTGTAATGCGATTTGCCCTGCAGGAACAGATACTCCGCTTACAGAGAGAAGTTCAGCAGATATTAAGACGAGAATGGCAGAGATTGCAGCACAGGGAAAAGATCCGATGGAATGGCTGAAGAATTCTATGTTGTCTGGAAAGACAGAGACGTTGCAGAAGAAAAATGCGACACCGGAAGAGCAGGCAGCAACGATTTTGTATTTTGCAAGTGATGAGGCAAGACACATTACAGGTTCCATTGTTGCAAGTGATGGTGGATTTACTACATACTAAAATAAAACGAAACAAAGAACCTCTTGGGAGTCAGTCGGCTCCTGAGAGGTTTTTGTCTGTTTCATAGACCTTTTTTACATCAGCCCGGCATCTGAAAATTGTGCAGAAACAGATGAGAAGAGAGCATGCAGCAAAAAAAGACATGCAGAGCCGATAATCCAGGATTTCAGCAGTAGCTCCTACAATTACAGAAAGGATGCTGCTGACAGCCATCAGAATCATATTTTCAAACGCATTGATTCTGGCGCGCATGGATTCCGGAATGTAAGACTGGACAGCGGCAACACGTAAGGTGGCACTGTTTGTTCCGAGAAAACCGGCAAAGGCACGGTTTACGAGCATAAGAGGATATGGAAGCCAAAGCAGAATAAGATCCATGCATTCGTAAAAGGTATAGACTGCAAAAGTAACGTGGAATTTTTTCTTTTTTGGAATTTCAATCCGGTACTGCACCACTCCGCCGATGGTGCGTCCTAAAAATTCAGCAATGGAAAATAAAGAATAAAGTGCGGCGGACATTCCGGGGGCGGTACGAAAAAATGCGACCAGAATGGGAGCATATCCGGAAGCGACCCCATTTGTGGCTGCCATATAGTAGTAAATAGCCTGTAATCCACGTTCTTTTTTAAAATAGCGGAGAACTTCTTGAAGATCTTCTTTCCATACCTGAAAAGAAAATGTTTTTTCACACACACGTGTTTCTTCCGTCAACTGAATTGTGTTTTCAATGAGTGCAGCACATATGGAAAACAATCCTTGGCCGATAAAAAGCCACGGCATACCGATCGTATCCATAAGTACTGCAGCCAGAGGCAGCATGATCACACGCAGTAGGGGATATAACATGGAAGAAACGGCATATCCTTTTTGTTCCATTCCACTTGGTATGATCTTTGGAAAAATACTGTTATATGCCAGTTCATCCAGACTTCCCAGTGTAGCAAGAAGCAAAGAATATCCAAGATAACCAACGTATGAAAAGTCGAAAAACAGCAAATAGATTCCCATAAGAGCATAAAAGAATCCATTGATGAAATCTCCAAATACAAGAAATGGTTTTCTGGGAAAGCGGTCCATCCAGGGAGCAACCAACAGTGGGATTAAAAAATTGGGGATCAATTGGATTGCGATTACAAGAGCAGATGCAAAGGTGCTTCCAGTTTCATCAAAAACAAGAAATGACAATGCGAAATTGCCCACAATTCCTCCCATACATCCAAAAGTTGTAGCTGCAATCAACAGAGAAAAATTTCTGGTCCATAAGGGATTCTTCATATCGTGATATCACCTCCTGTTTTTTAGTATACAGGAAGAATGAAAGAAAGAAAATAAGGGAAAATTGAGAAAATTTTATGAAAGTTTTCAGGTAAAAGACGAAAAGAAAGAGATGTTGAAAAAAGAATCCATTCTTTGTACAGAATGATATAATGGAGCTAGCAAATGAACGGAGAATAGGAACATGTTAGAGCACGAACAAAAAAATGTATGGAAAATGATAGGGATGCGAATTCGCCGGGAACGTATCAAAAGAAACTGGAGTCAGTCAGGTCTGTGTTATGGGATATGTGCAGTATCTTATCTTTCCAAAATTGAACAGGGAAAGATGGAAGTATCAGAAGAGATTTTGAAGCTTTTGCTGGAACGGTTAGAGTTACCGTGGATTGATGACAAAGAAACAAAGGATTTAGAAAGTTTTGTGGAAGCACAGTATGAATTTCTATTTACGCATCCTATACAAGAATTTTTAAAACAAAAAGAAATATTTCAAGAGAAAAAGGAAAAGTTGTATTCCAGTTCGTTGATCGCAGATGCCTGCATTTTGGAAGCAGTATATGAGAGTCGTAAAGATGAAATAGAAGAGGGATTGGAACGTTACCTGGATTTCAGGCAGCTTGCTGTTCTGCGTATGCTGCAGGGAAGGCTGGATGAGGCAATCACATTGCTTCCAATTCCGTTTATGTATATGCGGGCAGGGGAGATTCTTTATGAGACAGGCCAGAATTACGCATCAGCTATTTCTTATCTGCAAATGGGCTATAATCTGGCAGCTCAGGAAGGGATGGCGATGCTGATGCTGCAGTGCCGCATTATCATCGGAAATTGCTACAGTAATCAGCAGGAACTGGAAAATATGGAGAGAGAGTATCAAATTGCTTCGCGTCTGGCAAGAGACCTACATCAGACAGAAATATTAAAGGTGATCAACTATAATCGGGCATCTACATGGGTGGCGCTTGGAAGCTATAAGAAAGCGTACGACTATTTTTCAAAAGTAGAAGAACCCGCGATATTAGATTTGCATAAGCTTGCAATCTGTTGTGAAGCGTATGGAAGAAAAGCGGAGGGGATAGAAGCTGTAAAACGCGCAGAGAGGATGGGAGAATTCGGGGATGATCCAGATGATGAGAAGCAGTTGGAAGTGGAAATGTGTCGACTGGTCCGCTATCGTTTGGAACATGAGAATTATCTGAAGGAAGAGGAATATGAAAAACTTTTGTTTCCTTGTTTTGAGAAAATGAAAGCAAGACTGCCTGTTGGTTTTGCGGTATTTCATGTGCCGTATGTACTGGAGTGGTATACAGACAGACGCCAATATAAGCAGGCATATGAGATGGTGAGGAAATATGGGGGATTTATTCCTGTTTTATAGTTTTCCAATCAGCGCGTTTTAGGTAGCAAAATAGGGGAAATAATATGTTTCCCCCAATAAACGATCTCATCCTCCAATCAGGATTACAACCTTAAATGATGTATCATCATAAGAAATATCCAGTGTCCCCTCATATTTTTCGACAATATCCCGAATAGAAGAAATTCCGATTCCATGAGCAGATTTGTCTTCTTTATCAGAAATATACTGATTTTTTTGGACTACAATTTCATTGATTTTAGAATTGATCAGTTCCAGACTATAGCAATCCAATCAATTACTGCACATAATTACACGAACGAAACCACCCTAAACAATCTGAAGCTCGAACGGTGGAAAATGCCCTTTCGATTGCCGGTGGAAGTTCCGATGCAATTCGGACTTTTTCCTTTCTTAAATATGCTTTGAGTTTTGACCCCATTTTTTCAATCGGGTTTAAGTCCGGGCTGTACGGTGGCAGATACAGATCGTTTATCTCCGATTCATCCAGCACCTGTTTCACGATTTTGGCATGATGGGAACGCATATTGTCCATAACTATGATGTCTGTTTTGGACAATGCTGGTATCAGCATTGTTTTCAGATATTCTGCAAACTGTTCCATGGTCGTTCCGCCGCAATAAACCGTATGGCATGTTTTCCATTCAGTCGCACAGAGGACAATATCGTCGTATTGCATGGGGTATTAACCGGTGTACTGTCTACAGCACGTTCATTCTTTTTGGAACGGGCATAATGTCTTGTCATGTCCGTGTTTACACCACTTTCGTCGAGAAATACCAGATGATTTGCGTCGTTCTCCGACAGATGTTCTCTCCAGTTTTTCCGCTTCTCCTTGACATCGGGGACGCTCCTGTTCTGACGCATGCAGAGATTTCTTTTTATAGACATACCCAAGCTTCAGGATGGCTTTGCGTACTGTTTCATCACTGACATGGAGTTGTAATTTTTCCATGATTTCATGAATTGTAATATCCGGTTGCTGTTGGATTAGCTGGTCTATGTTTTGGAAGTCATTCTGACTCAGGACTGGTTTACAGCCACGTTGGGAGGTTCTGGTTTCCACAGAGCCGGTTTCCCGCATTCTTTTTTCCAGGCGGTAAACAGTGCTGGTATTGACCGAAAAGCATTCTGCGATTTCCTTTGCATTGTGTGTCTTGTTTCAGGCTTTGATGAGTAATTTACGTGCTTCATTGTGTAACATAATAATCACCTCTTAACTTTATCATAAACCCCTTGTCAAGCGTGTGCAGTATTATTTTGGCTTGCTATAGATGTCAACATGCCAGCAGTATGGAATGGTATTTATGTATTGGCACTGATTGGAATTTATATGATCTTATTGTCGGCAGTGGCACAGAGTCATTTAAAGCGCAATAAGAAAAAATACTATAAGAATCTGGTATCTGTCAGTCTGATGCGTTTTACAGCAAAAGCAACGACCAGAAATATGTGTGTGGTCGTACTTCTTTTGTTCGTGTGCTGTGGATCTGCATTTTATGGAATGCAGTATACATTGAATGATTTTGTCATGGACAGTAAAACAGACCGGACATTTTCCATGCGCTATCCAGTTTTGGAGAAACAGATTGGAGCCCGGGAAATTCAGGATACTGCGGAAAATATAAAATGGAAGTACAGAATTATGTAGAAGCAGACGCAGCAAATCTGGTTATTTCTTATGAATGCAGAGATTTCAATGAACAAGGAACCAAATATCTGAATATATACAAAGAAGAGGCAAAAGCATCCTTGTTTCTTCCGGAAACAGCGTTTGAGCAGATTTATCAAACAGAACTATCTATGAGTGATCTGTTTGCTTACATAATGAATGACGCAGATTATCAGGACCTGTCACAGGGATTGCAGAATCAATACAGAGAGCATCTGATATTGAAAGTTCCTATGAATTTGCCAAAGATTTATTGGGACAGTATATGGAAAGAACAACAGAACTGTCAAATCGGCAGTTGGGATTGTGGAATATCTGGGAGAAAAAGCAGGCGGAGAATGCAGGGGAGACATATGGGTATGATCAGGAGCTTGATATGTCACCCGAAAATACGACAGTTATACAGGATTGGAAGTATGCTCTGCATGTATATTTGTATTATCGCGCTGGCAGCAATCGGTGTGATGACCTATGTTCGAAGCATTTCTGTGGCAACAGATAATAAAGGGATTTTTGAAAGCCTTACTAAATTAGGGGCAGACTATGCATATCAGAGAATGATTCTGAAAAAACAGCTGGCAAAAATCTTTTTTTATCCGGGAATTGTCGGTTGTGGAGCAGGTTTTTTATTTTCTTTCATGATGGATTATACAAATGATGGGGGGATAACAGCAATTGAAATCAAAGCGCTTGGAATTCTTCTGTTACTGATTGCAATTTTCTGTTTTGTATTGTTTTCTGTATATCGTGTTTCTTTGAAAAAAGCAGAGAAGATTGTAAACTTAAATTAAAAACAAGTTTACAATCAAGCGACCGTGTACTATACTGAAGAAAGAAATCAGTATGGAGGCAGAACAATGAGTTTGATACAGGAAATCAAGGAACAGGTATTGCAGGGAAATCAGATTGCAAAGGCAGAGGCTTTACAGTTATATGGGGGACCATTGGAGGAATTATGCCTTGCGGCAGACGAGATCCGTTACCAGTTTTGTGGAAATCGATTCGATCTTTGTACGATCATTAATGGAAAGAGCGGCAGGTGTTCGGAAAACTGCAAATATTGTGCGCAGTCAGCCTGTTATCATACAGAAATTGAAGAATATTCGCTGCTTGCAGTGGAGAAGATCAAAGACCAGGCGAAATACAATGAAGAAAGAGGAGTCCTGCGTTATTCGATCGTAACTTCCGGAAAAGCATTGAATGACACGGAAGTGGAACATGTCTGCGAAAGCGTCCGGGAAATCCACAAAGAATCAAAGATCAAGGTCTGTGTGTCCGGCGGCCTTTTGAATGAAACTCAGTTTCGAAAATTAAAACAGGCAGGCGTCACAAGAGTGCATAATAATCTGGAGACATCCCGACAGAATTTTCCGAATGTCTGTACCACTCATACTTATGAAGACAAGATCGCAGCGATCCGCGCAGCTTGGAAAGCCGGAATAGAAGTATGCAGCGGAGGGATTATGGGACTGGGAGAGACCGTGGAGGACCGGATCGATCTTGCATTGGAAGTCCGAAAATTAGGAGTCAAATCCATGCCTGTAAATTTACTGAATCCAATTCCGGGGACACCTTATGAGCATAATCCGGTTCTTACGACAGAAGAAATGCGTCGGATCGTTGCAGTTTTCCGGTTTTTGCTTCCGGATGCATGGATTCGCCTTGCAGGAGGAAGAGGGCTTCTCCCGGATAAAGGAAGATCCTGCTTTACATCCGGGGCAAATGCTGCAATTTCAGGAGACATGCTGACAACTGCGGGAATCACCATTGAGCGGGATATGCAGATGTTAGGAGAACTCGGCTACATTGTGAAATAAAGAAACTTTGGAAATAGAGGAAAAGTGGAAGTGAATTTCATTTTTTTCTCTATTTTTCTTTACAAACAAATATTTTTTGTTACAATAAGTTAGTTAAAACTAATAAAAGTTAAATTAAAGTAATTTCAAGGAGACGAAAAATGTTTGTATTGGGTAAAGTATTAAGTACAGCAGCAGTTTTACTGTGCATATTGTGTCTGGCAGCTCCGCTGAAAAAAACAAAGGCAGGGCAGAAAATAAAAGGACTTCGGATACTGCTGAAGCCGCATGTGTTATATGGCTGGCTGCTGCTTGTTATAGGACTTATGCATGGGATTATGGCAGGTAAGAACCCGGGGATGATCAGTGGCAAGCTGGTATGGATGGTATTGCTTGTTCTGCTTCTTGTGGCCTGCCTGAAAAGCCGGATGAAAAAATCTGTCTGGATGTTTCTGCACAGATCCTTATCTGTTGTTTTTGCAGCAGGAATCGTATTTCATATTGCGTATGCAGTGATATTCTAAAACTGCAGTTTTTGTTTCCTCCTTGTAAATCTTTCTGACTGACGTTATACTCAGAACAGAAAGTATTTTCACTAGAGGAAGGACTAAAGAGAGAATGACGATCAAACAGAAAAAAACAATTGCAATAGCAGCAACCGGCGGGACCATAGCAGGAACCGGAGAAGCGGGAAAGACGGCAGTCTATCATGCGGGAGAGATGAATGTGGAGTCGATTCTTGAGACAATCCCGATGATTCAGAATGTTGCAGATATTGAGACGGTACAGTTGTTTAATGTGGACAGCAATGAGATGGATGAAGAGAAGTGGATCACGCTGGCGAATCAGCTCAATGAGCTGGCAGCCCGTCCGGATATCGATGGAATTGTGGTCACACATGGAACAGATACCCTGGATGAGACCGCATATTTTTTAAATCTGACAGTATATACACAGAAGCCCGTAGTACTTACAGGAGCAATGCGTCCGGCCACAGCCACCAGTGCAGACGGACCGTTTAATCTGTATCAGGCAGTCTGTCTGGCGGCCAGCGATGATGCCAGAGGACAGGGTGTGATGGCTGTGTTTTCCAACACAATCTATTCAGGAAGAGATATTCAGAAAGTAAATAATTACAAGACAGATGCATTTGATCAGAACGCATTCGGCTGCCTGGGATATATGCAGGATGAGACTGCGTATTTCTTTTCCAGAAGCTTTAAGACACATACCATGCAGTCTATTTTTGCTCTGCGCAGGCTGGAAAGTCTGGCGAAAGTAGCCGTGGTTTATTTTTATGCAGGCGCAGATGAGAAAATCCTGGATTATCTGGCAGAGACACATGAAGGGATCGTGATCGTGGGATCCGGCAGCGGTAATTATAACCGGAAATGGATGAAAACGATGGAGAAACTGGCAGAAAAAGGAACAGTGTTTGTCAGGGCATCCAGAGTGTCACAGGGAATTGTATTTGATGACAGAGTGTTTGATCCGATGGATGTCTGCATTGGAGCGAATACGTTGTCCGGGCAGAAAGCGAGGGTTCTTTTGATGCTTGCACTGACGATCACAAAAGATGTAAAACAGATTCGAAATATCTTCAATCAATATTAGAATGGATGCGGCGTATAGATTGACAAAAGTATCGTTTGTATTATAATAGATAATACAAACGATACTTTTTTAATGAAACGGAGGAACGTAAAAATGTGGATCGTAATCTTTTTAGGAGGCGCATTGCTCACCGGCTATGCGCTGTACCGTCAGGCAGTCAGAGAATCGGGCAGCAGATTTCAGTGTCGTCATTGCGGACATACGTTTCGGACAGAGTGGAAAAATCTGTTTCTTGCCACACACAGCTGGGGAGAATATAAATTAAAGTGTCCGAACTGTGGTGCCGCGGATTATTGTGCAAATCTGGATAAAAAGAAGAAAAAATGAAAAGAAAGAAGGGGGACTACAGGGATGTTGATTCGATTGGATATGGCAAGTGCTACTCCGATTTATGTGCAGCTGCGCAATCAGATTGTGATGGGAATCGGCACGGGTGCATTGAAGGTCGGGGAAAAGCTTCCGACTGTTCGGCAGATGGCGGCAGATGCGGGAGTCAACACCATGACGGTAAATAAAACCTATCAGCTGTTAAAGGCAGAGGGTTTTATTGAGATTGACAGAAGAAGAGGTGCAGTTGTGAATCCGGTGGAGGATACGGCGGGAGTTTTCCGGGAAAAACTGGAAGGAGAGCTTGCACTTCTGGGTGCAGAGGCAAAAATAAAGGGAATGAACGAGCAGGAGTTTCTGCAGCTGTGTGAGACAATTTTTGAGAGTTTATCCGGGCAGACCGGAAGCCTCCGGTTTGGATAAGGGGAAGGACGGTGCATGATGTATGGGATACGAGATTGTGATGTGTGTGATGGCTCTGTTTGTGAATCTCCTGGTCGTGGGATGTTTTGCGCTGGTTTACGGAACAAAGATGAAGTATGAAAACGGTATGCTTTTTGGGATTCATATGCCAAAAGAAGCGCAGCAGGATCCGGAAGTGAAGACATTGATGGAGCGCTATACCATCCGGATGAAACAGATTTACTGGTGGAGTACGGCTGGAGCGGTGATCTCCGGGGTGTTGGCATTTACATATACGTCCATATTTATGTTTGGCTGGATGTTCTGGCTGTTTGTGTTTACCATTGGAAGTATGGGATGTATCTGCCGATACCACCGAAAGCTGTACGATATTAAGGTAAAGAACCGGTGGTTTGCCGGAACGGGTGCCAATATTGTGGTGATCGATACTGCAGCCAGCGCACAGGCAGAAGAAAAGCAGATTCGGGCATTGTGGCATCTTCCGGCATTTCTGATTTTTGTGATCCTGTGTCTGATGTCGGAAGTACGTGCATGGATACAGGAAGAAACGGTACATTTGCTGGTTCCGGTGACAGCGTTTTTGGTAACAGGCGTGTTCTGGGGGCTGCATGTGTGGAGCAACCGCAGACGGTGTGAGCCATACAGTGAAAATACGCAGATCAATACAGCGATCCATGTCAGGGAGAGAAGAATGTGGGCATGGATCTGGCTTGTGGGAACATATACAAGTCTGATCGGTATGGGAGAAATTCTCTGGCAGATTTCCCGTAAAGGATATCTGGATGTTGTGGATACGATCATTTGTGTCATATTCAGTATGGCAGGCGGTCTGTTTATACTTGCGGCAATCCTGTGGATGATGAAAAAGCGGCAGGAGCTTTTGAAAACAGAAGAGCCGCTTTCCTATGTGGATGATGATATTTACTGGAAAAACGGCTGGTATAACAATCCGCGGGACAGACGCTGGGTGGTTCCTAGCAGAATGTGCAGTTCGAACTATTCTTTTAATATGGGAAAACCGGGTGTCCGTTATCTGACAGGAGCACTGGGGAGTGTGATCGTCATCGGCGTTTTGTGGCTGGTTGTTGTGTTTTTCGGGATGGATTTTGTCCGTCCGCAGCTATCTATAGATGGAAACCAGGTGACAGTCAGAAGTGCTGAATATGGGATTTCTTTTGCCAGAAAAGAGATAGAAGATGCAGAGCTTCTGGAAAACTTGCCGGAAGAAGATTTTGTGAGGATTAACGGACTTTCTGACAGCCGTCAGCTTCTTGGAAAATTCAAAGGCGAAGAGTCCGGAAAGGCGATGTTTTATATCCGGCGTGGAGAGACACCGGTTTTAAAGATCAAACTTCCGGAATATACAGTTTTTATCAACAGTGAAGAATCCGGGAAAGTGAAGGAATGGTACGAGGAACTTTCCTCTTGATTTCATATTTTTTTCGTGATATACTTCTCCTAAAAATTTGAAATGATTTTTAGGAGGAGTATTTTTTATGGACGCAGACCCTGCAGGGAACAAGATTATTTTTGACTTATGTATCTTATTATTTTTCACATTGATGAATGCTTTTTTCGCCGGAGCAGAGATGGCAGTTGTTTCCGTGAATCACAACCGAATCCGCAGTCTTGCCGCAGAGGGCAATAAAAAAGCAGTCGTTATCCAAGGTCTTTTCGAAGATTCCACGAAGTTTCTTTCAACGATTCAGGTAGCAATTACATTTGCCGGATTCTATTCCAGTGCTTCAGCGGCGTCGAGCATTTCACCGGTATTGAGTGCATGGATGGAACAAAGAGGAATTCCATATAGTACAGCGATTGCGTCAAATGGAGTGACGCTTGTTTTGATGTTTTTTAATCTGGTATTCGGAGAACTTGTGCCAAAGAGGATCGCGCTGCAGAAGGCAGAACAGTTCTGTATGATCACAGTGATGCCGATCCATTATATTTCTAAGATTTTGTCTCCGTTTATCAAACTGCTTTCTATCTCGACAAAGGGAGTGTTAAAATTGCTCCGCATGAAGACGGAAGATCAGGAAGAGATCGTTACAGAGGAAGAAATCAAAGCAATGCTGAAGATGGGAGCAGAATCCGGTACGGTCGAAGACAGCGAGCGGGAAATGATCAACTCGGTATTTTCTTTCGGCGATAAGAGCGCAAGAGAGCTGATGGTGCCGAGAAGAGAAGTGTTTGCTGTGGATATTGAGGATCCGGATGAGGAGATTCTGGATGCAGTTCTGGAATCCAGACATTCGAGAATTCCGGTTTATGAAGAAACTGTGGACAATATTATCGGAATTCTTCATGCCAAAGATGTGATGATCGAAATGCGGAAAAAAACGACCGGAGAAATTGAGATCCGCGGGCTATTGAGAGATGTGTTTTTTGTGCCGGATACAAAAGATGCCGATGATCTGTTTCGGGAACTTCAGGCATCCAGAAGGCATATGGCGGTGTTGGTGGATGAGTATGGCGGATTCTCCGGAATCATTACAGTAGAGGATCTGGTGGAGGCAATCATGGGAGATATTCATGAAGAAGATGAAGTCGAAGAACCGGAAATCCAACAGCTTTCGGATGAAGAGTACCTGGTGGACGGAGGTATCTTGCTGGAAGATTTGAACGAGGAATTGCCGTTGTCTCTGTTCTCGGAAAACTATGACACACTGTCGGGCTACATGATTGAAAATTTGGGATATATTCCAAAAGAAAATGAGCAGGCCTCTGTTTTGGCAGGTGAGTGGCAGCTGCGTGTAGAACAGGTGAAAGATAACCGCATTGCGAGGGTACATGTTGCCAGGCGCCTGGGGCATGTATCAGAAAAGTAATAAATAATTATTAGGAAAAGTAAGTAACAGACGCTCTGGAAAAGGTGGATTTATATTGAATTCTAATAAATTCAAAGTTATAATAAGGCTGTATTTATAAATAGAATTCGTAATCAAAGGAGACCATCTATATGAAAATGTTATCAATCGAGCAGGAATTGAAAAGTAATTCTTATCCGGGAAGAGGAATCATCCTTGGAAAAAGCGAAGATGGAACAAAAGCGGTTGCCGCTTATTTTATCATGGGAAGAAGCGAAAACAGCCGCAATCGTGTTTTTGTAGAAGAAGGACAGGGAATCCGTACACAGGCATTTGATCCTTCCAAGCTGACAGATCCGAGCCTGATCATTTATGCACCGGTTCGTGTACTGGGCAATAAGACGATCGTGACAAACGGAGATCAGACAGATACAATCTACGAGGGCATGGACAAGCAGATGACATTTGAACAGTCTCTCAGAAGCAGAGAGTTTGAGCCGGATGGTCCGAACTATACACCTCGTATTTCCGGAATTATGCATCTTGAGAATGGAACATACAACTATGCAATGTCCATCTTAAAGAGCAATAATGGAAATCCGGATGCCTGCAACCGTTACACATTTGCATACGAGAACCCGGTTGCCGGAGAAGGACACTTTATTCATACATATATGCATGACGGCAATCCGCTTCCGAGTTTTGAAGGAGAGCCAAAACTGATTTCTGTACCGAACAGAATCGAAGAATTTACAGATCTTCTGTGGAACAGTCTGAATGAAGAGAACAAGGTTTCTCTGTTCGTTCGCTATATCGATATTGCAACTGGGGATATCGAGACAAAGATTGTGAATAAAAATCAATAATTACAGATAGAGTGTGGATAAAGGAGAAGAAAATGAAAGAATTAGAATTAAAATATGGATGTAATCCGAATCAGAAACCGGCAAAGATCGCAGTCAATGACGGAAGAGACCTTCCGATCGAGGTTCTCTGCGGAAGACCGGGATATATCAACTTTATGGATGCGTTTAACGGCTGG
>ENA-OPXH01001073-OPXH01001073.1-human-gut-metagenome-genome-assembly--contig:-NODE-1073-length-20384-cov-3.649122_pt1 | contig 20384 bp, 33 predicted proteins | sample MGYA00241521_ERZ502034 | MGnify/ENA primary metagenome ERZ502034 (study PRJEB25962, sample SAMEA2042103) | human gut metagenome | biome: human gut; feature: human-associated habitat; material: faeces... | reverse complement strand
TGTTGTCAGCAGCCCGTTTCACGGTCTGCGTGTAGTTCCTTGTAAACTGACCTAAAAAACATACTATGTATCATTAAAAAAGTTTCCGGCAGACAATAAAAAGAAAATAGAAGTTGTTTATGATGCATATGCCAATGCACAAAGACAAAAAAGTTTTGCAGGGACTAATTCGCCGACTATAGAAGAGTTAAGCAAAAAAGGTGTATTAGAGGGTATTAGTTTTCATTTTGTGCATACCGGAGAAGAAGTGGTTCCTAGTATGATACCGAAGATAATGGAGGGAAATTCTTTTACTATTTATGCTAATGTAACAGGAAATCCAATAGGAATTCCTGTTGAATATTGTGAAAATATTTCTCAAGTTTTGACCTGCCAACAATTTGATAGGCATGTAACTGTGGCTGGAGTAAAATATTATGACAAGTATCAAAATATTTATAGTATTTCTACAGTAAAAACGGTTATAGGAAACTGTTTAACAATGACATATCCGATGATAGAAGAAACAGAGAAAAGAAAGATTCCTGTTACTTTAGAATTTAGTATTAATGGGACATTGAGAGAACAAATTAAAAAAATAGAGTTTGTTATTGCTATAGCTACTAAAGGCAGATTTGAAATAGGAGATATTGATATTCCGGTTTCATTAAACCGGGAGGAATTCAGAGAAAAACTAAATGAATTAACAGAAAGGGTTCATTGGTTAAAGAGTATTCAAGATTTACTTAACAGAATGCATATCACAAGAGATTTAGAAATAAATAAGTGTACAGAAGAAGATAAGAAAAATCTTAATTTATTGATGACAGCTTTAGGTGAACAGAAGCCAATTAAAGATATTTCTCAGGATTTAAATATCTTACATACATTGAAAATATCAAACTTGTCCTTGGGTGTCATATATATAAAACATACCGATGGAAAGTATTATATGTACGATTTTTTTAATAAACATCTTGAAGCGTATTACAAAATTGAAGGAAGAGAAATACGTATTTCGCAGTTTTCTACAATGAATGTAAAAGATTTTACGAAATATGATAATATGTATTTGCCAATTATCCTTGAAGATTTTAAGCAAATACCAATTTCATCGGATATACTTAATCAAGCGAACTGTCTTATGTTAGAGATGCTTAAGGCGTATGATCAGTGCAAATTGAAAGATTTGCTTTATACTGCAGAGCAGATAAATGAGTGGCTTAAACAATATCCTGATTTAATAGAGCAGGATATTTGTATTATTAATGGCTGCCAAATTACGATTCGGCAAGGAGAGTTAAATTATGCTGATAAAGCAAAATTATTTGCAATTAGTGAAAAATCAAATAATATGAATTATAGAGCAGGAGCTTTTATCCTTTTAGAATATATGGATGAAGCGGAGAAGATATTTTCTTCTTTTAATGATACCCAGATGAAAGAATTTAGTAACTATCCTATATATAATTTGTATCAGCGGTATAAGAAAAAGAAGGGGTAATAAAACTGAATTAAGGCCAGACTGCCTTAAAGATTACAAATAAAATATAAGAAAGTTGATTATGATATAAGATTACTTAAAATGGAGAAAATAAAGGAACTTCTTGACTAAAGCGTCTGACAAGCAGATAACGTACAAGAAGCCTCCTTTCATTTTGGTTAGTACCTTAGGCTAAAGCATCTAAATATGGACACCGATCCATCAGCACTTAATATTTTATCGCTTTATTATAAATATTTACGTACTATTTGTAGTAGAAAAAATTATAAATTTTTACTTTAGGAGAGAACCATGCGTGTATTCATAGATGCTGATGCCTGCCCGGTGGTCAGCATAGTTGAGAACATATCAAAAAAATACAACATTCCGGTGACTTTATTATGTGACACAAATCATGTCCTGACATCTGAGTACAGTGAAGTGATTGTTGTGGGTGCCGGAGCGGATGCCGTTGATTATAAGTTGATCAGCATTTGTCATAGGAGAGATATTGTGGTTTCACAGGATTATGGAGTGGCAGCGATGGCGTTGGGAAAGGGTGCATTTGCTATTCATCAGTCTGGCAAATGGTACACCAATGACAATATTGAACAGATGCTTATGGAGCGGCATTTGAATAAGAAGGCGAGAAGAAGTTCTCATAAAAATCATATAAAAGGGCCGAAGAAACGTACTGAGGAAGATGATGAGCGGTTTACGCAGTCATTTGAGAAAATGATAAAGATGGCACAGGAATCAGAAATGTGATGAAAATGAAGAAGATAAATGTGACAGAGACAATCGTAGCAGATATACAATTACATATCGTACAGAATGGATCGGGAGGTCCGGTTATTTTCTGGGGCATGTATCCACATCAGGGAGGAGAAGTAGAACATTTCTGGGAAGCTTTGCTGGAACTTGTGCCAGAACAGAACTTTTTGCTAGTAGCATTTCAGGTGGAAGACTGGAACCGGGATTTTTCACCTTGGGAAGCTCTGGCGGTATTTGGAACGGAAGCATTTGCCGGACAAGGCGCGAGGACATTGAAGTGGTTGCTCGAGGAAGGAGTTCCATATATCGACCGGACATATCATGTGAAAGAACAGGAACACTGGCTGGCAGGATATTCCTTAGCAGGATTATTTGCCTTGTGGTCGGCGTATGAATGTGATATATTTTCTGGAATCGCGTGTTGTTCTGGTTCTCTGTGGTTCAAGAATTGGGACATTTACATGAGAGAACATACATTGAAGCGCAAATGCAGCGTATACTTGAGCCTTGGAGGAAAGGAAGAAAAGACGAAGAATGCGGTAATGGCAACTGTGGGAGACCGCACCAGGGAACAAGAAAAATTGTTGCTGGAAGATTCATTTGCCGAGCGGGTAGTATTAGAATGGAATCCCGGAGGACATTTTGCGGATTCTGGGAAGCGTCTGGCAAAAGGAATCAAGTGGCTGATGGAAAAAAGATACTAAATTAGACATGGAACGTTTAGGAATTGTCCCAAAAAGAAAATCAGCAAAGGTGATTGATTTCAAGGCATATGTACATAGAAAATAATTTTAGTATGAGGCTATGAAGTAATAGGAGAAAATGATGGGTGAATTTATTACTACATACACAGGGCAACATTTTGAACCAACAAATCCAAATCCAGAGTTAATTCGGATAGAGGATATTGCACATGCACTTTCAATGATTTGCCGTGGAAATGGACATGTAAAGACATTTTGGTCGGTGGGACAGCATTGTATTTGCTGTGCCAGGGAGGCAGCAGCCCGTGGTCTGTCAAATCGAATGGTACTTGCATGCTTGCTTCATGATGCAAGTGAATGCTATATGTCCGATGTTCCAACACCATTTAAGAATGAACTACCGGAATATCAGGAGCAGGAAGAACATTTGCTTGGCATAATTTATGAAAAATTTCTTGGCTCAGATTTGACGGAGGAAGAACAGAAAGAACTCAAAAAAATAGATCATGCAATGCTATGGTATGACTTGGAACATTTACTTGGAGAAATACAATACGGAGAAATTCCAGAGTTACATATTGACTTAGATTATACGGTTCGTCCATTTGAAGAAGTCGAAGAAGAATATCTGTCACTTTTCGAAAAATATTCTGGAACATTTTGCATATGAGATTGGAAATGAAAGAGTATCTGAAATGCTTTCGAATGCATTGAGAAAAAGACATCCTTACAGAGTCTTTAAAGATAAGATAAATGAATTGGGAATCAGTCAGCTTTATTATGATTACAGAAGCCAGGCGTATCTTGATAAGGCAGAAGAGTGGTGTAGGGAGAATTCAGTAGCATATAGAAGAAAATAGTATGGGGAAGGAATTGCAGACAAAATGCTAAACATATTAGAAATCAATGATTTTTCCGCACCGGAGCTTGATATTTATGCGAGACGTACCGAGGCGCAGCTTATAAATAAGGACAATCCGGAGGCTGGATTATTTATCGCGGAGAGTCCGAAGGTAATTGGCAGAGCGTTAGATGCGGGATATATCCCGGTATCGGCTCTGGTCGAAAAGCATCAGATGAAAGAAAATGAAGAGACAAGGCAGATTCTGGAGAGGTTTGAAGGTATAGATGTCCCGATATTTACAGCGGAGTTTGAAGTATTAACAAAATTGACAGGATTCAAGTTGACCAGGGGGATGCTGTGTGCTATGAAGCGTAAGCCCCTCTTGAATTATCAGGATATGTGTGCAGGAAAAGACAGAATAGTCATTTTGGAAAATGTAATGAATCCGACGAATGTCGGTGCAATTTTCCGGTCGGCAGCAGCTTTGAACATGGATGCAGTTTTTCTGACTCCTGGATGCAGTGATCCACTTTACAGGAGAGCCTCAAGAGTCAGTATGGGAACGGTTTTTCAGATTCCGTGGACATTTATTCAGGACAATAATGAAATGCGTTGCCAGCGGGAGATACTTTGGCCCAGGCAGGCGATTACAGAACTTCGGGAAATGGGTTATAAGACTGCAGCGCTTGCGCTGACAGATGATTCGGTCGGAATCGACAATCCGGAACTTATGCAGGAAGAGAAGCTGGCAATTATTCTTGGAACCGAGGGCGAAGGTTTGATGGATAGGACAATTGAGATGTGTGATTACACAGTCAAGATTCCGATGTCACATGACGTTGATTCATTAAATGTAGCAGCGGCAAGTGCGGTGGCATTTTGGCAGCTGGGAAAGAAGCAAAAATAAGTAAAAATTATTACGGAGGGATTGAAAAGATGTTATTTTTATATTATCCAAAATGTTCTACTTGCCAGAAGGCAAAGAAATGGCTGGATGCCAATCACATTTCTTATGAGGAGCGTCACATTGTGGAGGAGAATCCAACTTACGAGGAGCTGAAGCTGTGGTATGAGAATGGGGATTTACCGCTAAAGAAGTTTTTTAATACAAGTGGTATGCTTTATAAAGAGCAAAAATTAAAAGACAAGCTTCCTGACATGAGCGAGGAAGAGCAGTTGAGGCTTCTGGCGACAAACGGAATGCTTGTGAAACGACCATTGATCGTGAAAGAAAATCTTGTGTTGACAGGATTTAAAGAGAAAGAATGGACGGAAAAGTTATTATAAGGTCTGGAAAAGGAGATTATAACATGGGAAAAATTATAAATATTTTACCAATGGCAAATAGAGAAGGCAATCTGCAGGAAATCATGGAGGCGCTGCAGGAGGTAAAAGATGCGCTTGTGGAAGTGCTGGATCAGTATGAGGAGGAGGGAGCTGAGGAGAAAGCGGATACTTTGACGGAAGCATTGGATGCACTTGAAGATGCGTACGATGTAATCAATGACGTAGTAATGGATGAAATCTAGCGGTAAGGAGGACTCGGATATGTTGACGAATTGGAATCCGGCACGTATGCCGGAAAAGGATGAGATGAAGTTACGTTTATCTACAGCCAGAAAGCAGTTGTATGATTTACAGATGAAGATCAAGGAACATAAAATTCCGGTAATTGTGCTTTTTGAAGGCTGGGGTACATCCGGAAAGGGAAGCACGATCGGTAAGGTGATCCGGAATATTGATCCGCGCTTTTTCAAGGTCGTGACAATGTCCGAGCCGACAGATGAGGAACTAAGATATCCATTTTTATATCGATTTTTTAAGGAGATTCCAGAAGCAGGGAAATTCACATTCCTGGATTCTGGCTGGTTGGAGCAGATCTGCAGAGAGCATTTAGAGGGAAAAACAGATGAAAAAGAATATGCTTCTCGTATAGAAAGTGTCCGCAATTTTGAAAGACAACTGACAGATAACGGTTATCTTGTCTTGAAGTTTTTTATGCAGATAGAGAAGAAAGAACAAAAAAAACGGGAGCAGGATCTTCTGGAAAGCAAGGATACAAAATGGCGCGTTTCCCTGTTCGATCAGTGGGAAAATGCACATTATAAAAAATGCAAAAAGGCATTTTCAAAGTACATGTCAGATACAAATGCATCTTCCGCACCATGGTATATCATTGATGCAGGTGACCAGAAGTGGGCAGAGCTGCAGGTGATGGAGACGCTGGTGAGCAACATTGAAGTGGCATTGCAGAATCAGGCGCATTCGGTGCCAATCTTGCAGAATGTATTTCCGCTGGAACCAATTCCACGTCTTGCAGATATTGATTTGCAGGACAAAATACTGAATGACGAAGAATACAAGAAAGAATTAAAACAGCTTCAGATAGAATTAGGAAAACTGCATAATAAACTTTATCGGAAAAGGATTCCGGTCATTATCACATATGAAGGCTGGGATGCAGCAGGAAAAGGCGGCAATATCAAACGAATTACCGAGGCGCTTGATCCAAGAGGTTATGAGGTACAACCGATTGCCAGCCCGGAACCGCATGAAAAAGCAAGACATTATCTGTGGCGCTTTTGGACGAGACTGCCAAAAAGCGGACATATTGCGATATTTGACAGAACCTGGTACGGCAGAGTGATGGTAGAGCGCCTGGAAGGATTCTGCAGTGAAAATGACTGGCAGCGTGCCTATAATGAAATCAATGAATTCGAAAAAGAATTAAAAGACTGGGGCGCTGTGATTATTAAGTTCTGGGTACAGATCGATAAAGATACCCAGTTGGCGAGATTTCAAGAGCGGCAAAATAATCCGGAGAAACAGTGGAAGATTACCGATGAAGACTGGAGAAACCGGGAAAAATGGGATGAATATGAAGTTGCGGTGAATGAAATGCTTCAAAAGACGAACACAGAATATGCACCGTGGCATATTCTGGAATCCGTAGATAAGAAATATGCCCGGATCAAAGCTTTGAAAATTGTGATCGAAGAAATAAAGAAATACGTTTAATCTTCTAAACATACATCTCGCTTGCAACATGACCTCTGAGGGGGCGTTTGAACAAGGGATGAAACCTATATAAACCGATACACAAATGATGGAGGAAATTATTATGAAGCTTGCAGTTATTTACCACTCAGAAACTGAAAATACAAAACAGGCAGCAGAATGGATTGCCGATGGAATGAATGAAGTCTTAGGAGTAGAAGCCAGAGCATTTTCTATTGAAAAAGTGGATGAAGATTTTGTAAAGGAAGCAAAAGGAATCGTAGTCGGCTCTCCGTCATATATGGCACAGATGACACCGCAGATTCATAATTGGTTGTTTGAAAAAGCAGGAGAGTTAGAGTTTCCGGGGAAAATGGGTGGCGCATTTGCAACAGAGCAGTACACACATGGTGGCGGAACTCAGGTCATTCAGTCTATTTTGACAATTGAGATGGTAAAGGGAATGCTCTGCTATTCAGGCGGTATGGCTTGTGGAAAGCCAGTGATTCATCTTGGACCGGTCGGAGTAAATAATAATATGGAAAAGTTCAATGGAATGGGAAATTATAAAGAGTATTTTAATATTTATGGGAAGCGCTTTGCACAAAAAGCAGTAGAGATATTTAATAAAATATAACAAGATTTCATATCAAAAAAATAGAATTGTAAAAACTGCACAAACAGTCCTTTGTATTATTGTTAATTATGTTAAAATAGTCTCTTGCGCTTTAACGCAAAAAAGTGTAAAACATAATATAGTTAAAGAAAAGAAATGCAGTGAAAGGGATACGTCACAAAAGAGAACGCGATTTCAGAGAGTCGTTGGGTGGTGCGAAGCGACAGAACGGATTTTGTGATATCACCCGGGAGCATCCCTCTGAAATACTTAACATATTTAACATCAGAGCTAAAGTAAGCAGGGACGTAATCTTCACGTTACAGAAGAAACTGTTTGAGAATGACAGTGATGAGAGACTGTAGTTAGTGATAAATGCAGTAATACAAAGTGGTACCACGGAAGATAAATCCGCCTTTGTTATCCGAAAGGATAGCGAAGGCGTTTTTTTATTGTATGGAAACATATACGCAAGATCAATAATAATTTCAGAAATGCTGATTGGTGTTCCTGAGATTAATATATAATCAAAATATAAAGAAAGAGGGATTATTATGAGTGGAATACTTATGATGATAATTGCCATCGTAGTGCTCGGAGGAGCATATCTTCTGTATGGCCGTTATCTCCAGAACAAATGGGGCATTGACCCGAATGCGAAAACTCCGGCGTATGAATTAGAAGACGGAGTTGATTATGTACCGGCTGATACTAACGTAGTATTTGGCCATCAGTTTGCATCAATTGCAGGAGCAGGTCCGATCAACGGACCAATTCAGGCAGCAATCTTCGGATGGCTTCCGGTTCTCTTATGGATCTTAATTGGTGGCGTATTCGTGAGTCCAAAAATGTTGTCGCTAATAGAAAAGCCCCTAAATACGCGGGATTCGGGGCTTGAGATTCAGTGTAAAAGTGGGATTATCTTTATCTCCCTTTTGATTTCTTTTGGTTTTAGTATATTCCACGCTCTCTAAAAGCATCTTAAGAGCCTTGTTCCGGTCTTGAGCAGATAACTCCCAATAGCAGGAGAGAAGCTCCTTACAGGAAGGAATAAAGTTCTCAACATTTGCTATTTTTTCTTTTTCATATTCCAGATCCTTTTTCAGAACTTCAATGTGTGCTTCGGATTCCTTGATACGTTTCTGCAGTTCATGAGAACGTTCCAGGAAGATTTCTGTCGTATAGACTCCCTGTTCCAGCAGATCATACAAGTTTCCGTTTTGCTTCAATAACACATCATGATTGCTAATAGCGGAAGAGAGGAGTTGTTCTTTTTCCGGAACTTTGTTCTCAACTTCTAGTGTCGGGTCCAACTGGTATCCGGCTACCCAGTCAGACAGCGCCTGTATGACCTCACGTTCCACCAAATCGAGCGCAGAGCCAATGGTGGGACAATTCCTGGTATTACACTTTAAAACGTCATATGGGGCACCTCCGGGTGTTTTAGAGGCTGGTCTTCGCATCATCTTCTTAGCGCAGCAGGAGCAGACAACAATGCCGGCAAGCGGATTTTTGATTCCGTAGGATTCCGGGAGCTTGTGAGAGTTCTTTCCAAGATGTGTCTGAGCTTCCAGGAATACGTCATGGTCAATTAATCGTGGCTGCAGTCCTGGGGCAGTGAAATCATAATCACTGTGGGGACGTACTTTACTGACTGAGCCATTCTGGACCTGTTTCACAATTTTTCTTCGTCCAATACCAACTTTCTGGTCGTTGACAATGTTTCTTAGGATTCCCATGATACTACATTCTGTCCAGGTGTCCCCATTCCTTGGCTTGACTCCCCGGTTATCCAGATATCTGCAGATGTTGGTGATTCCAATGCGATCGGGACCGGTGTAGAGCTGGAAGATAAGTTTGACGACCGGAGCTTCTTCTGGATCCGGTGCAAGTACCCAGCCGCGGGCATGCTCCAGCTTCACTCTCAGCCAACCGTAAGGTGCCTTATTGAATGGCCATTTACCTTCTTTGACAGCAGCAGTCACACCGGCACGCATTCGGCGTCGGATTGTCTTATATTCCCGCCGGCTCATGAAAAGTCCAAACTCGAAATACTCTTCATCGAATTCATTGTTCGGATTGTATGTTTTGGCCGGAGTTACAATCTGGGTGCCGGAATACTGGAATGCCCGTTGAACAATTCCCTGATCAATGGTATCACCTCTGGCCAGACGTTCGACCTCCATGACAACAACACCTTTCCAGCGTCCGGCTTCCACTTCTGATAAGAGTCTTTGCATCTCCGGCCTTGCAGAAATAGACTCGCCGGAGACGACCTCACGGTAGATACCGCCAATAGATAAGTTCATGCGCTTAGCGAGGTCAAGTAAAATCTGTTCATGCCGTTCCAGGACATCAACGCCCATAGCTTCCAGTGAGGCATCACTTCGGGATTTCCGGAGATAGATAAGATATTCTTCGTATTGCATATGTATCACCTTCCTTAGTATATATGTGCGACGTCGCACAATTTTGCGTATAAAAATAACAGCCAGCGAGGAACAAGTGTTCCGCTTGCGATAGCTGCCCGAAGATGATACACTAATTATTGAATGTACTGGTGTATCCTTCGGGGCATTAGTCTTTGAGCCGTTCCTGTTGGTAGCAGGAACGGTTTTTAAATTGCTATTCCTCAATATTATGAGGACAACACTTTTTGCAAGGTGTGTATCCCAATTCTATTGCTTGACTAAAAGGAATCTTTTTACAATTAATGGAACCACTACAATGAGGATTTGTGTGATATTTAAGTGTTTTCCCATTAGCCCAAATGTAACTTTGAACCTCTATATGTATCCCTAGTGCTTGCTCTAAGCGATTGATATCATTTGGATAAGCATGGCAATACTCATTTAAAGAGTTATTAATAGCTCGTTGCAAGCGATTAAATGGTTGTTTAAACTGAAAATGGCTAAGTGCGAATAATAAGCGAGATATTCCATTATAAGTATTGGAACTGTTGGTTCGTAGTTGCTGTTTTGCGGAATAATTATATACGCGTCCGCCATGCGCAGCCAAATTTCTATATTCTAAGCAAAGGAAGAGTGTATCAGAAAGCAAATCTTTATAATAATCCATTTTTTCAGGAGATATTTGATTTCCATACAGTTCTATAATTAACGTATCCCGCTGAGCCTTTTTGAAAAATCTTATATAATTAACTAAAGTTCCAAAGTATGCTCCTTTTAGAAGTATCCACGGTGGTACATACCCGTATTTATTTCGGTAGTAGCAAATAGGTTCTTTGGTAGATTTTCCGGCTAAATCGCGAAGTGACTGCAAGATGCGATCTCTTCGGAAATAAGGATCAGAAACTTTTTTATCACGATAATTATTTTTTTGAAGATACTGTTGATGATATATGCCAAAGTCTTTACCAATAATATTGGAAACCACAGCGCGTAAGTGTTCTTCTATATCTATCATAGATAGCAATACGGCATTACGTAGGTTATGATCTAAAACAAATAACTCAAAAATTTGTTCAAAAGTTACTCCAGGATTATAGGTTTTTGCACCATATAATCGAGTGATGTAAGGATCTCGATATCCGTTGATAATGTTGTAATAACCATATGTAGACAATTTTGCTTTAGCAGCAGGCTCATCAATAATAGAAAGCTGCTGTTTCTTGAGTTTTTTTATTTGTTCTTCAACTGTAGTATATACATAATCACCCATATATTTTCTCCTATTTGTATACAAAAAAAGCCCGAGAAAACTCGAGGCTTTTCTTGTGACCGGATACCAGCCATTTCACTATTCAGTGACATTATATATCATATGCTAAAATAGTGTCAAGTATTCCTCGAAAGTTTATTTAAATAATTAATAACATATATTGACAATTTCTATAATAAAATTAATGCCTTTCCTCTTTGGTAAGAATAAGAAAATCTAAGTAAGTTTAAGTAAGCTTTTATATAAACGCCAAAGCGGTTATATCTTAATTAAATGGTAACTGTTCGTCATCAGGTATAAAAGGAACATCTAGGAACGAATTAGGAAAATCTTCATAATTCCATTCTTTTAAAAATCCTGCATTGTAAAACGTAGAGTGATTTCCGCAGATAGGGCAGTAACGTGCATTTGCGGGTAATGGTTCGTTGTAATAACAATCATCATATGAGCATTTATTTATAAGATTTCTGCCACAAATTTGACAATAATCTCCTTCAATATCAGTTTCTTCGTTTTGACAGTTTGGACATTCTGTTAATTTTCCATTTTCATGAGTGTCTAATTTTGGATAAATCATATTTCCATCTCCCCATTTTAGTGTATTTTTACCGCCACATATTGGGCAATAAGTATAAGTTTTAAAAAATTGAACATTACATACAACGCATTTTCGCTTGTTCATAAAACGTCGATATACAAGCATCATTTTTTGTGACAAATTTAATCCGGTTATTAATCTGGCATCCGTATCTATCAAGTCGATTCTTGTTTCAGCAGCAGCGACAGAGAGACCAAAAGTGTAGGCAACATTGCTTACGGATTTATTTTTTAATGTTAGAAACATTGAGACTGGAGATAAAACATTTCTCGCAAAAGCATTTGCTTCGTTTTCCAATACACGACATTCTTGTTTGGTCAAAGATAAGGCGATTTTATCATTACGTAACATTTCTGTTTTCTCAAAATCAACCAAGTGATTCAAATATATGTGCCCGAGTTCGTGCATTAAGGTAAAACGAATGCGTGTAATTGGTTTAGAATCATTGTATGCAATTGAATAATAATCATTTTCTAATATCGTTTTTCCATCTGAACTTCTTAGGCAGGTACATACTTTGTCTATAGAGCAATCGAATTCATCTGCCAATTCAGAATATTTCATAAGACCGTATTTTTCCTTTTTAATTATTTCAAATGGATCAACGGGAAAAGGCTGTATTGAATACTGATCTAAAAATTCACATGCTTTTTTTAAGCAATAATCATATCTTGCATAATTTGGAATATTCAATCTTCATTTGCCTTTCTTCCCTTTTTTGCAAGAGAGTGAATCATATTTATTGCTAACTCTTGGTCAGAATCAGATAAATCCATTAGATCTCGAGCAGCTGATCTAATATTTAGTGGAAATTCGAACTCTTTTGAACGACTCGTAATATTCTTCGTTTTTTCGTCTGATGCGGATTCCCAGCCCATTAAATATGCCGGAGATGTATCCAATGCCCTTGCGATTAATTCTATTTTATCAGAAGGAATATTGCCGATTACGCCGCTTTCATACCGTTGAATTGTTTGTCGGCTTACACCAACGCTTTTGGCTAAATCTTCCAATGTCATTTTGCGTTCGATTCGTTTGTTTTTGATATTTTCTTTCAATCCCATTTTTTCACCTCCAGTATTCAATTACTATATCTGTATTATAACATAAATTACGCAATATGCAACAAGAATAAATAAAAAAGCACTTGACACGTTACAAAATAAGGTGTAGTATAAAGTTACGTAATACGTGACAAGAAAGGAGGATATCATGATAGACAGAAATGAATTAAAAGGTGTTATTGCTAAAAATGGTACATCACAGTCAGGTGTTGCAAAAGCCTTGGGAATTACGCCAAAAACGTTCTACGACAAAATGAAAAAAGGAGTTTTTGATAGTGATGAAATAGAAATAATGATAGAAATATTACATATCGAAGACCCTGTAAAAATTTTTTTTGTAAAAAATGTTACTTAGTACGTAACAATGGGAGGCAATCACAGAAATGAACAACTTACAGATTTTTAATTCAGAAGAGTTCGGAGTTGTCCGAACAGTAACAATCGAGAATGAAGCTTGGTTTGTTGGAAAAGATGTAGCAACAGCATTAGGGTATTCCAATGCAAGTAAAGCTGTTTCAACTCATGTTGGAGAAGAAGACAGGATTTTAAAAGTCCTTGAGGCAGATTCCCAAAATGGGAATGTGGTAAAAACTCAGACAGCACTTATCAACGAATCAGGTTTATACGCTTTAATCTTCGGAAGTAAGCTGGAATCAGCAAAGAGATTTAAGCACTGGGTTACATCGGAAGTTCTTCCGGCAATCAGAAAGCACGGTGTTTATGCAGTTGATGAACTTCTTTCAAATCCTGAGATGGCAATCAAGGCATTCACAGCATTGAAAGAGGAAAGAGAGAAGAACAAAGCTCTTGAAGCTGACAACCAGCGTATGAAGCCTAAAGAAATTTTTGCTGATGCGGTATCCACAAGCCATACATCTATTCTGATTGGAGATCTTGCGAAGCTCCTGAAGCAGAACGGTGTCGAGACTGGTCAGAAGAGGCTTTTTGAGTGGCTTAGAGAGAACAGTTACTTAATCAAAAGAAAAGGTGCTGATTGGAATATGCCAACTCAGAAAGCAATGGAGCTTGGATTGTTTGAAGTTAAGGAAAGCACTGTGAATAATCCAGATGGTTCAGTCAGAATCAATAAGACAACCAAAGTAACTGGTAAAGGTCAACAGTATTTCATCAATAAATTTTTGGGAGGTACAGATTGATATGAAAGATTTAAAACTTCAACTTATTAAACGAGGGGCGCCATCGGTATATGCCTGTGAGGGGATTACAGAATTAAAGAAATTTCTGTTTTCTTACATACCGGAACAAGATGCGATAGTTCTGAGCAAAAAGCATAAGAACTACGAACACTACAAGGATCTGCTTCTTATATATCTGCAATTTAATGACTTACAGAAAAAGGAATTCTTACCAATGCCAAGAAGCATGGGAATGACATTCTTTGATTCAATTAACAAAGTATTGAGAATGCGGAAGAAGGTTTTAAGGAATTAGATGCAACAAGTACAAACCGTACCACATAACATGAAATAAGAAACACGGGAGGGCAGGAAGATGATTGTAGAAACAATGACCAACAATGGCTGTACCCGCCATATCTCCGACGATGCGTACCGGGATAAAACACCGGAAGAGGTGAACCGGATTGTCCGGAACTTCTCGGATTTCATTGTTGGGAGATTAAAGGACTTAAAGGAGAAAACCGCTTAGGCGGTAGAAAGGAGGACAAGCCCATGAGAGTTAGAGATTGGATAGTGGTAGGACTGATGATGAACGGACTGCCGATGGCTATGTTTCTTCATTGGCTGGTCGTGGGATATTAGACATGAAGAAAAGAAAGTGGACAATGAAGAGGATTGTGGACACGTTATTCGTGCTGGTGATTATGGGAGACATTGCAACAATGATGATGTTCGTGATGATCTCCATCAAGATTCTGAAAATGCAGGAGGTGATTACATGGCTGATACAGCAAGCTTAAAAGAAATCTTATTCCGGCATAGTGCGGAGCAGTGCAAGGTGTGTGAAACCATTCCATTTGACCAGATTGGACATCAAATTGAGTATGAAAAGTTCAAGATGCTCCATGAGGTTATTGAGGATGCTGACCTGGAGGACGAGTACCAGGAATGGAGACGGGCTTACGGATATGTATAGGAAGGTGGTGAGTGTATGAACGAGATCGCGACAGTGATGAACGAGGAAGAGTTCGGGTATTTTCTTAAGAGCTTTGAGAAGAAAGCTGACTTGAAAAGTCTGAGCTTGATTTCCAGAAGATGCCAGGTCGTTGATACGTTGTGCGGACTGCAATCGGATACCGTACTGACAGTCGGGCAGATCAAACAGTTGTTTGACTTGGCAAAATAAAAATGAGTGCTCTCATAAGCCTGGCAAGGCGAGAAGCACTCTGGAAATTAGTCAATTATATTATACAAAACAGGAGGAAATTAGTCAAATGGAACATATACCAGGATATGACGAATGGAAAACAACGCCTCCGGAACAGGGACCTGCAACATATTGTGATTGCTGTGGGTGTGAGGTGTATGAAGGAGATTATATCTATACGATAGATGGAGAACGTTTATGCGAGGATTGTCTCAATGCTAATTACAGGAGGGTTGTGTAATGGCAGAAATATGGATGGTGTTCGGAGCGGAAGAATACAAATATGGAACATATCGTTTTGTTACACGCGCAGAAAAAAATAGAGTAAACAATCTCGCAATGAAACTTCGTGAAGAACGCGGGTGTGAAACTTATGTGAAAGAGATAGGTGAGTATTAATGTATTACAAGGAATGTCCGTTCTGTGGTTGTAATTTGGATCCGGAAGAGAAATGTGATTGCCAGGACAAGAAGAAAAAGAGAGAAGAGCTTATCAGATCGCTTCTGATCAGACAGCCAGACGGGCAACTTGTGTTGAAGGAGGCGGTATAGATGTTAAAGAGTTATGAAGAGCTCTCGAAGATAGATGTATCAAAATATTGCAAGGAGAGAGATGGTATTGAATATCTGAATTGGGCGGTATGTATTAAGCTGCTGCATGAAAATGGGGCAGAAAAAGTATATTTTGAACCGATTCCAGATCCGGTTACAGGGTCGAGTTTAAGAATGTCTCAGGCGGAATTTGTAGATAAGAACGGTGTGAAAAATCGATGCTATGAGACTGAAATAAAGGTGGTAGTAGACGAGAATACCTGGATTATGAGATCTCCGGTATTAAATGGAACAAACCCGGTAAAAGATAACTCAATGAATCAACTTCGTGTGTGGAACAGCATGTGCAGATCCTTTGTAAAATGCATCGCGATTCACACGGGATTGGGATTTAATCTTTGGGTCGGAGAAGAAGAAGGACCGAATATTCCTACACAACTGGAAGTACCGGCAAAGCCTACAGAAATCAAAGTAATTCAAAATTTGTGTGCTCAGCATGGAGTTGACGGAGACATGTGGGTAGCAAGCAATGGTAAGAGCTGGGATACATTAACAGGAAAAGAGGCAGCTGTCATGCTTGTTGCATTGAAGAAAAGATATGGTGATGACTAATGGACTTTACAGGGATATTTCAAGGGTTGTCCATGAATTATGCTACTGGCAAGCAGACAGCGTCCTTTGAACTGAATGAAGACGCAAGAGAAGCATTCCAAGATCTAAAGGGTTGTGAAAAATTGACCATTCAGATAAAGAAATATCGAAAGAAGAGAAGCTTGGATGCGAATGCATATTACTGGGTGCTCGTATCGAAGTTGGGAAAGGTCCTTGATATGGCAAATCCAGAGGTGCATAACATAGCGCTAATCAGATATGGACAACCTTGGATCATTGATGGAAAGTCAGTGTTTACAACGATTCCTGATACGGAAGATGCAGAAAATCAGGTTAGATATGCCGTGAATTATCATTTACAGCCGACATCGCAAGTGCGGGAGGGCAATGACAATGTGATGTATCGAACGTACAGATTACTTCGTGGCAGCCATCTGTACAACACAGAGGAAATGGCAAGGCTGATAGGCGGAATGATTACCATGTGTAAGGAAGCGGGTATTCCGGACAGAGAAATAGCAACACCGGAAGAAAAGAGACTCTTGAAAGAGAGGTATGGTGTAGATGTCTAAACGATTATGGAGCGTGTTCACAAATGACATGGAGCATTGTTACTTTACCGGAACGCCATATTGCCATAGACACCACATTTTCTATGGACCATACAGGTCGAAATCCGAAGAATATGGTTTCGTAATTCCCATAGCATGCTATTTGCACGAGAACGAAGCAGACAGTGTTCACGGGAATCCCAATCAAGGGTTGGATCTTAAGCTTAAGCAGATGGCTCAGCAATATTTCGAGGAGCATTACGGGACTAGAGAAGAGTTCATTCGGATTTTTGGAAAGAACAGATTGTAACTCATTCACATAGATTCATGCGGCAAATATAACTGAAGATAAAATGTTCGGTTTTGCAAATATTGTGTCACGATGCCGGAGATGCCGCATCTCCGGCAGAAAGGAGGAAGTATGACAGCGAGAGAAAAAGCAGAAGATTATTTTCATCGGATATGCGACGGACACAGAAATGCAATACAGCGTCCAGCGGATCCGAGTGTCGATAGAATATTTCGTAATATGATAGAAAAAGCGAATTGTAACGGTGATTGCATTATCAATGTCGGGAAAGGTGTATTTCGACCGATACCGAGTGATCCGGTAGATGAAGCAGCGTTTCACGAATATATAGCCAAAGACTTACATAGGGCGAGAGCGATACAGCTTAAACGATTATGCATGAAGCAGACTTACGATAGTTGGAGCAGATGCTCAGAGGTATCAAAATGAATTCTAACAATAAGGGAAAGAATGGTGAGCGCGAGCTTGCCACAATATTAAGAGAGTATGGGTATGACAGCCGGAGGGGGCAACAATATTGCGGATCAAACGGAGATGCTGATGTAGTAGGCCTTCCAGGAGTCCACATCGAATGTAAGAGGGTGGAAAGGCTTAATATCTATGATGCTATCGAGCAATCGAAGAATGATGCTAGAAATGGCGAAAATCCAGTTGTTATGCATCGAAGAAATAGAAAAGAGTGGCTTGTTACAATGCCGCTAGATGATTGGATGAAAATTTATGGAAAGGCATTGCATGATAATTAGAAGAGGTGAAAAGTAATGAGAGACAGCTTTGTATTTTACCGATCATTTGCAGATGCTATCGCAGGACTTCCGCCCGAAGAGTATAAGAAGGTTATGCAAGCCATCATAGGTTACGCATTAGACGGTACTGAACCTACTGCAGGAGGGATTGAGTATACAGTATTTTGCTTGGTGAAACCTCAGATTGATGCGAATAATAAGCGTTACGAGAACGGGAAAAAAGGTGGTAGACCAATAACCAAACAGGAACCAAGCAATAACCAAGATGTAACCAAGAAAAAACCAAACAATAACCAAGATGTAACCAACCCACAACCTAATGTATATGTAAATGTAAATGATAATGATATTAAAAAGAAAGACACTAACGTGTCTAAAGAAAAAGCGTCCCGCTTTAAACCACCCACAGTAACAGAAGTTGAAAATTACTGCAGGGAAAAGGAATATCGCATTGATTGTGAGCGATTTGTTGACTTTTATCGGTCTAAGGACTGGATGGTCGGAAAAAACAAAATGAAAGACTGGCGTGCCGCAGTGAGAAACTGGGCGAGAGGGAATCGGCTGGAATTGACCGCGAAACCCGCGCAAGGAACAAAATTTAATAATTTTACTGGCCGTGATTACAACATGGACGCGTTGGAACTTGCAATGCTGGGAGGTGCAGCTCATGAGAATTAAGCAGATTAGCCTCACTGAATGGCATGACATTCCAGGATACGACGGAAAGTATCAGATTAACTATTTCGGCAATATCCGCAGAACGTTGAAACGTGGATACAAGGATTTACATCCATACATCAAGAGTTCCAATGGGCGCAGGATTGTAAAACTGAATGGCAAGGAACAGGTAGTCATGAAGCTGATGCAGATCACATTCATCGGGGCGTTGCCACCGGGAAAGGTAGCATATCACAAGAATGATATCATCACAGACGATGCACTAAACAATATTGGTATCACTACCAGGAGTGAACTTGGCAGATTGACTGGAAGGAGCAATGGGTGTGAGATGTCGGTTGTGAAGATCAGTCCAGAGGGAGAAATTGTTGATTTTTACAGATCAGTCAGGGAAGCAGGTAGGAAGAATCATATGTCATACCAGACAATCCTAGATAGAATCGGCGGCAAGGTGAAGAGCTTATATGCGCCGGACGGGTATGTGTACTGTAAGGACAATGCCAGGGCAATCAATAAGGCAGTTCGGAGGATAGAACTGGATAGGCAAGAAGAATGTGGTGTTGATTTTATACCGGCACCGGAAGTGGTATTTGATTTTTAGTATAGAGAGGAGAGTGGCGATGGCGGTAATTCGTAGTATCAGAGGTGGCACAGCCGATCTGAATGAAGAAGAACGGCTTACAATTGCCAGGCTGTTAATTAAGGCAGGGTATTCCGTTAAGATTGGATATCGTGTGATTCCAGGTAATACAAAGGGCAAGAAAGAATATATCGTTGAGTATTGGGAGAAAGGAGAAGAATAGATGCTTACAGAAATGAGCTTAAAAGAAGCACTTAAGTATTTCATGAAAGGGCGAAAGGTCCTTGTGCTGAATGAATATGATGACAAGAGTATATCGGCAGAAAGGATAGAAGATTGTTTGCCGAAAGAAGCTAAGTATTTGGTAGATGTTCCTGCAGTACCAAATCCGGAATTCGAACAGGCTGTACAGGATATGGTTGAGCCTGATCAGAATGAGAACGATGCTGAAGGGGACGAACAGCTCCCCCCCAGACCAACCGGAGAAGAAACTGGAAAAAGAAACGGTAGCAGCTCCGGGGAAGATGAGCAGGGAAGAAAAAAGTAAGATCATTCGTCCGTTGATTAAGAAAGGTCTGAAAAATAAAGAGATTGCAGAGCGCACAGGAATTCCACTTGGAACGGTCAACGGTTTATCAGGACCTATCAGGAAAGAGCTAAAGAATCCGGTAAAGGCGGAAATGATTAAGTCCGGAGATAACTCTGACCGTCATAAATGCAGGACTTGCCAGTATCGCCACAGTGATGCAGGTGGTTGTGATTACTGTATCCACACTGGTAAAGAACGTGGTTGTGATGTGGAAGTGTGTGATAAGGCAGTGGCAGGAGAAAGATTGACGAAGAAATAGGAGGAGCTGAGGTAAATGAATAATCAACAAGCAATAGACAGATTGGTGGGACATTTAGAATGGGGTTGGTCAGAGGAAACAGTCGAGGCGATTGATATGGGGATACACGCATTGAAAGCAACTCAGTGGATTCCGATAAGTGAGCGGTTGCCGGAGGAAGAAGAATATATCTTGCTGTCATTCGCAAACTATACTGGTCTGGATATTGGACGGTATGAAAATGACGGAGAAAACGATAAGTTCTATCCGGGAGATGATGAAGAAACCTATGCAAGTTATGGATTGATTGTGAATGCCTGGATGCCATTGCCGGAACCATACAGACAAAACGACGAAGGAGATGGTGGTAATGCTTGATAAGAAAATTCTTGATGTGACGTGCGGTTCAAGGACAATCTGGTTTAATAAGCATAATCCGGCAG
>ENA-OPXH01001062-OPXH01001062.1-human-gut-metagenome-genome-assembly--contig:-NODE-1062-length-20612-cov-2.478523_pt1 | contig 20612 bp, 19 predicted proteins | sample MGYA00241521_ERZ502034 | MGnify/ENA primary metagenome ERZ502034 (study PRJEB25962, sample SAMEA2042103) | human gut metagenome | biome: human gut; feature: human-associated habitat; material: faeces... | reverse complement strand
CGGAGGTATGGCTTGTGCTGTAAATATCAATGATCCAAATGCTATCAATCTGGAACGCTTAAGTTATGTTGCAGAGATTATTCAAGAGACTCAAAATTTTGTTCGTCAAGTATACCTACCGGATGTATTGGCTATTGCTTCCTATTATCCAGAATGGACTCAAATCGGTGGAGGCTTAAGGAACTATATCTCTTACGGAGATTATCCGACCGGTAATTACGGAGAATTAAATACTTATCATAGTCCGAGAGGCATAGTAGTTGACCGAGACTTGTCAAGAATTGATGACTTTGACCCAACCGATATGAATGGCTTGCAGGAGTATATCAATAATTCGTGGTACTCATATACACAAGGTAAAAACGTAGGATTACATCCTTCTGTAGGAGAAACAAACCTTGATTATACAGGCCCGACTCCACCCTACGAATACTTAGACAATAACAAGCCATATAGCTGGATAAAGACTCCTCGTTACAAAGGCTTGCCCATGGAAACAGGACCTTTAGCCCGTTTTATTATCGGTTATGCCAGTAAAAAAGACGACTATATTGAGATTACAGACCGCTGTTTAAAACAACTTAATGTGCCGTTTGAAGCAATGTACTCTACTATTGGACGTACCTTAGCCCGGGCTATGGAATCAAATTTAATAGCTGACTGGATGGAAGAATCTTATATAGAGCTTCTTTCTAATATAAAATCTGGTGATTATAGGATGTTTAACGGTATTTATTGGGAGCCTAAAACTTGGCCTGATAAAGCCCAAGGATACGGCTTGACAGAAGCTCCTCGAGGAGCATTGGCCCATTATGTGAACATCGAAAATCGCAAGGTAAAAAATTATCAAATGGTTGTTCCTACAACTTGGAATGCTTCACCAAGAGATACTAAGGGACAACGTTCGGCATTCGAAGCTTCTTTATTAGGAACTCCTGTTCATAATGCAGAAGTTCCTTTGGAAATAATACGAACAATACATTCATTTGATCCATGTATGGCTTGTGCTGTACATCTTTATGATGAAGAAGGAAAACATGTACATCAGTTTGATGCACTTTAAATGCATATAGTTATGATTAGTCGTAAAGCACCTTTGAGAGAGGTATATGTATGGCAATTACCTGTGCGTATTTTCCATTGGGTAAATGCCTTTGTGATAACTGTATTATGTATTACCGGATATATTATCGGAGATCCTCCAGCTATTATGCATAGTACTGCACCTGAAGCGAACTATTGGTTTGGTTGGGTTCGCTTGGCTCATTTCATTGCAGCTTTTATATTTGTTGTAAATTTTGCTGTCCGTATATATTGGTTTTTTGCTGGAAATTCATTTGCCAAATGGTATAATTATATACCTTTAAAAAAGAAACAATGGCGAGGAATTTTTGAGACAATCAAAGTTGATGTTCTTTTATTATCTCCAAAACCCGTATATGATATTGGACATAATAGTCTGGCCGCTTTTACTTACTTTGGGCTTTTCATTATTATGGCAATACAGACATTTACAGGATTTGCCATGTTTTGTGTTTCTACTAATAATATTTTTGAACCATTTTTCACATGGCTACTTTTTGAAATGGGAGGTTTTTTCCCAGTCAGAAATATTCATCATATACTGATGTGGGCATTTATTTTATTTGCCATAGCTCATATCTATTTGGTTTTTTATCACGATTATATAGAACGAAATGGAATAGCTTCTTCTATCATCGGTGGTTGGAAATTTATAAATGCAACCATTGTAGAAGAGGCAGAAAAGGAAGAATTAGAACAGGAAAAAATAAAATTAGATGAAAAACGCTTAGAAACAATAGAGAAAAAAATAAAAGTATAGAATCGACATAAAATATAGAAAATGAAAGATATTCTAATTTTAGGAATCGGTAATTTAGTCCTGAAAGATGAAGGAGTAGGTATTCATATAATACATCGACTTGAGCAGATGCAATTACCAGAAGGAGTGGATATTCTTGATGGAGGGACCGGAGGGATATTTTTGATAGGAACATTACAACAATATCGTCATATTATAATGATAGATGCGACATTAGATAGTCTCCCTCCGGGAACAGTCAGAAGGATAAAGCCCCGTTTCTCCATAGATTATCCGCTTTTACTCAGTGCACATGAAATCGGGCTCAAAGACATGATAGATGCAATGATATTACAAGACAATATACCAGATATAGAACTTATTGTCGTGACAGCTAAAGACATTCAAGAGATAGGAATGGAACTTAGCCCGGATGTAAAGAAAAGTATGAATAATATTATCGAATTGATTTATGATATTATCAATGAAATTCGATGTAAACAATTGAATTTTGGAAGAGAAATCATGTATAGAGTCAAGCCATAATTAATTTAGAATAGATACTAATTGAATTTTACAGGAGCAATTTTTCCCATTAAAGATATAATCTGACGTTTTCGTTTTTGTATATATGGGGACGGCTGGGCAGAATTGAATCGTATCGGATTAGGTAATGTTGCTGCAATAAGGGCACATTGAGATTTAGATAAATTCTTAGCTGTAACATTGAAGTGTTTTTGGGCAACAGCTTCTGCTCCATAAATATTTTTACCCATCTCTATTGAATTGAGATACACTTCCATAATTCGTTCTTTCCCCCAAATATGTTCGATAAGAAATGTAAAATAAACTTCAAGCCCTTTTCGTATAAAAGAATGGCTTGGCCACAAAAAAACGTTTTTAGCTGTTTGTTGTGATATAGTACTGGCACCTCTGGGCTTTTTACGAGTTTTATTTTCTTCTAAAGCTTTCTCTATTTGGACAAAATCAAAACCCTTATGTTCTAAAAATAGATTATCTTCTGAAGCAACGACAGCTTGGGGCAACCAATGTGAGATTCTATCTAATGGAACCCATTGATGGTGCCAAACAGGAGACTCTCCCCTACTCATATTCTGGACACTTCGAATAAGCATCAATGGAGTTATATATACTGGAATAAATCGTAGAAGTATAACAGATGAGATGGTGGAAATAAAAAAAAATAGAAGTGTGTATTTTATTATTTTCTTTAAGAGTTTCATATTTACTTCTACTGCTCAATAATTTCTTACAAACGTAGGAAAGTTTTTTGATATTATTCCAATAAAAGACTTAAAAAATTATTGAAATCTGATTTCTAAAAACATTTTATCTTGTTTATATAATGGCGAAATCATATTGTTGTTTGTATTTCGTAAAGGCGGTGCAACGGAATATTATTTTCTATATTTCAATAAAAGTAAGGACCAATGCATCCATAAACAAATAAAAAGGTATAATTTTGCAATGTATAGGTAAAAAAGAAAAAGATATGAGTTTCAATATTCCTAAAAGTGACAAAAAAAGGGTTATCATTGTCGGTGGTGGTTTTGGGGGTCTGAAATTGGCCAATAAATTGAAAAGGTCAAATTTTCAGGTTGTTTTAGTAGACAAGAATAATTATCATCAATTTCCTCCTCTTGTATATCAGGTAGCTTCGTCGGGAATGGAGCCGAGCTCTATTTCATTTCCATTTCGAAAAATTTTTCAAAAACGTAAAGATTTCTATTTTCGTATGGCAGAGGTCAGAGCTATCTTTCCAGAAATGAATATGATACAGACATCTATCGGTAAAGCTGAATATGATTATCTGGTATTTGCTGCAGGGACAACAACGAATTTCTTTGGAAATGAACATATAGAAGATGAGGCTATGCCTATGAAAACTGTGTCAGAAGCCATGGGATTGCGGAATGCTCTACTTTCAAATATAGAAAGGTCAATAACCTGCTCTACAGATAAAGAACGGCAGGAGCTTCTCAATATTGTTATTGTTGGAGGTGGGGCTACAGGCGTTGAAATTGCAGGAGTTTTATCAGAAATGAAACGGTTTGTACTCCCTCATGATTATCCCGATATGCCAAGTAGTCTGATGCATATATATCTTATAGAAGCCGGACCTCGTTTATTGCCGGGTATGTCGACAGAATCTTCAGAAAAAGCCGAACAATTCTTAAGAGAAATGGGAGTAAATATATTACTGAATAAGAAAGTTGTCGATTATAAAGATCATAAAGTAATTCTTGAAGATGGCTCAGAGATTGCAACTCGGACATTTATATGGGTTAGTGGTGTTACTGCTATTCCAGTGGGTAATTTGAGTCCGACACTATTGGGACGTGGTAGAAGAATCAAAGTTGATGAATTTAATCGCGTTGAAGGGATGAATAATGTATTTGCAATTGGAGATCAATGTATTCAGACTTCTGATAAAGATTACCCTAATGGACATCCTCAATTGGCCCAGGTTGCAATTCAACAAGGAAAATTACTTGCTGAAAATTTAAAACGCATCGAAAAAAGTAAATCCTTAAAACCCTTTCACTATCGAAATTTAGGATCAATGGCAACGGTAGGACGAAATCGTGCTGTAGCCGAATTCAGTAAAATAAAGATGCAAGGTTGGTTTGCATGGGTTATGTGGTTAGTTGTACATTTACGCTCTATTCTTGGAGTACGAAATAAAGTAGTCGTTCTTTTGAATTGGATATGGAACTATCTTACTTATGACCAATCTTTACGAATGATAGTATATGCGAAAAAAGCAAAAGAAGTTAGAGAAAGAGAGGCTTTAGAAGCAAAGACACACTTGGGCAATGATATTTTACATCCGGATAATAAATAAGATTATATGTTATTATTCGTTAAAAAAATATCAGACAGGAAATTTTTCCTGTCTGATATTTTTTTATATCATTTGACTAATGTAACGCTTAATGGCTGTTGTATTGCCGCAGCAGCTTCTTCTAGATAGGAAAACCAGGATTCTGGAGTGTCAAATCCGTATTTACTCCATCCTGCACCCCAATAATATACGAAATCTGAATCTGGAGTATACTCGCTGATAGCTAGAAGTTGTCCATCTGCTCCTCCTCTTTCATTTGTTTTTTCTTTTTCACTGTAAAATACCGGTTTCGCATCGTTCAAGGCTTGTGGAAATACAGCTCCGACATAGATTATACCATTATTATTGTTAACATTATCCGTCGGATCCGCATATCCAATATAGCCCTTATCAGCAGATGCAACATATCGACATACATCTGCAGGTTCATGAAGTACAATACCTGCAACAATAGGAGTATTTTCTTTCAGATTGCTATATGATACAGTTGTCTTATTTAATTGGGTACCAGCATCCAAACTTATAATACGAGTTTCAACAATATTACTGTCTCCTTTTACGGTCAGAGGATTATATTCTAATTTCACCGTGAAACGTAGTGGCCCGTTATCTAAGATTTCGAAAGATTTATAACAATAAGGGTAAATAATAGAATCATTGACCATCAAAGCAGCAGTACCACCTCCTAATGTAGGACCTACTTTATAACAATCCAGTCCATTACCATGATCTACATGATAAGAAACTGATTTATATAATTCATCAGCAGCTTTAGAGTCAGTCTTCTTTAGTTCAGCAATTTTTGCTTTGGTTTCAGGATTCAATTCTCCTGCATATCTATCTTCTACGACAAGGTCAGAAACAGATTTCACCCAAATATCATATCCAAAAGCACGCTCTCCGGTAGCTTGAAGAGCTGGGCCATATGTACGAAACGCAATTTTATCGTTTTCCCAAGCTATGTCATCAACACGTTCAGGATATTGTTTTCCTGTCGTCATTGTTGGAAACTGTTCAGGAGTACCCGGTTTTATTACATATTCTGATTCCATATTGGCTTTAACGTTTGCCGGAAAAATGATTTTTCCATCATAAGTAATCTGATAAGGTACTTGTTGTCCTTGAGCATCTATAATAATAAATGTAGCTGTATCATTAAGTTGCAATTTTTCTGTTACAGAGGACATTGCTACTTCTACAATTTCATTGCTCCGGTCAAAAGAAGAATCATTTTGAATGGCTATTTGTACCTCTTTTTTTTCAGTACACGAAAAACCAACAATGGAAAATAAGCTTAAAAAAAGTATTTTTCTCATTTTTATTATATAATTAAAGAAACCCTACATAGTCTTATAACTTAAAAGTTACAAGACTTGTAAGGTTTAGATATAAAATTTAGAATATTATTTAGGTTGTTTCCCGATATATGCTAATATACCACCATCCACATAAAGGATATGACCGTTTACAAAGTCTGATGCTTCAGAGGCAAGGAATACTGCCGGTCCCATCAAATCTTCAGGTGTTCCCCAACGTGCAGCAGGAGTTTTAGCAACAATAAATGCATCAAATGGATGTCTAGAACCATCAGCTTGTTTTTCTCTTAAAGGAGCTGTTTGCGGTGTTGCAATGTAACCCGGACCTATACCATTACATTGAATATTGTATTCTCCATATTCAGAGGCAATATTGCGAGTAAGCATCTTCAATCCTCCTTTAGCAGCAGCATAAGCTGAAACAGTTTCACGTCCGAGTTCACTCATCATAGAGCATATATTGATAATTTTGCCATGACCTTTTTTTATCATACTGGGGATAACTGCTTTAGAAACGATAAACGGACCATTTAAATCTATATCTATTACTTGGCGGAAATCTGCAGCAGACATTTCATGCATAGGTATACGCTTGATAATTCCTGCATTATTTACAAGAATATCAATAACTCCAACTTCTTTTTCGATTTGAGCAACCATTGCCTCAACCTGGTCTTCTTTAGTTACATCACATACATAGCCATGAGCTTTAATTCCTTCAGCTTCATAAGCAGCAAGACCTTTTTCTACCAACTCAGGTTTGATGTCATTGAAAACGATTTTAGCACCAGCTTGAGCAAAAGCTGTGGCCAAAGCAAAACCAATTCCATAAGAAGCACCTGTTACAAGTGCAACCTTACCTTCTAATGAAAAGTTTACCATAAAAATAAAGTTAGTGTGTTTTGTTAATTAATTCGATTTATCGCAATTCTGTATTTTTGTAGAAATCTTGATCTCCATAATCTAGATTTTCACCACCCATACCCCATATAAAAGTATAATTACGAGTTGCTGCAGCTGAATGTATTGACCATTCAGGAGATAATACAGCTTGTTCTCCTTGCATCCATATATGACGAGTCTCAGTAGGCTCTCCCATAAAGTGGCATACAGCTTCACCTTCTGGAACCTCAAAATAGAAATACGCTTCCATACGACGGCTATGAGTATGTGCCGGCATAGTGTTCCATACACTACCTGGTTGTAATTCGGTCATACCCATCTGTAATTGGCAGGTTTCCAATACCTGAGAAACCAACATTTTATTGATATTCCTATGATTAGATCCTTCTAATGAGCCCATTTCTGCAACCACAGCATCAGCTTTTGTCACTTTTTTATCAGGATATGTCTTATGAGCAGGTGCAGAGTTAAAATAGAATTTAGCAGGATTTTTCGGATCAATGCTTTCAAATGTAACAGTCCTTTCGCCTGCGCCAAGATATAATGCTTCTTTATAATTCAAATCAAATATTGCATCTCCGGCTTTTACTCTACCAGGTCCTCCAACGTTGAATATACCTAATTCCCTGCGAGAGAGGAAATGTGTTGCTTTTAAAGGATCTATGGCTTCGAGTATTAATGCTTCTCCTACTGGCTTGGCTCCACCAACAATAAGTCTATCATACATAGAGTAAACCATGTTTACTTCATTATCGGTAAAGATTTTTTCGATCAAAAAATCTCCACGTAATCTTGTTGTATCATAACTCTTTGCATCACGGGGATCACATGCATAGCGAAGTTCATAATTTGTTTTCATAAGTATCTGTTGTTAAATATGTAAATAACTCAATTTATATAATATCGATACCACATTTTATGTATGTAAGTACGTGAAAATGTGATTGCGTAATCGATTGCACAAATGTATAAAAAAAATATTATTCTACAATTTTTTTTCTTTACTTTTTTTCTTATCTCTCATTTTCAAGGAAGACTCCCTTTTCATCAGATCCGGTTGTAATAAAATACATTCTCTGTTTTCCATCTCGCTTTCATGGTTCATTTTTTTTAATAAAAGTTCTGCTACATTTTTACCCATTTCCCGGTTTTTTTGGTCTACTGAAGTCAAAGGGGGGTCAACAAACGAATCGAAAGGTTCATTGGCAAAACCTACGACAGATATATCTTGAGGAATATGTAATCCGCCGTTACGCAGAGTATGCATAACCCCTATTGCAGAATAATCTCCGGCAGAGAAAATTCCATCAGGACGATTTTTCATATTTAATATTTTAAGTCCAGCCTCCTCTCCTGTTACTAATGTAATACTGTTTTCAAGAATTAGCTCATCTTCTACAGGTATTTTTGCGTCTTCAAGGGCCTTTATGTAACCTTCTTTGCGTTTTCGGTATACACTAAGTGTCATAGGTCCCGCCAAATGAGCGATACGACGGCATCCTTGTGATATTAAATGCTGTACAGCATCATAGGAAGCTTGGAAATTATCAACTTCTACCATGCTACTAATAGGTTCTAAAGGAACTCGGTCGAAAAAGACAACAGGAATACCGGCAGAAATTGCTGTTTCAAAATGTTTATAATCAATGGTTTCTGATGCCAAAGAAACAGCTAATCCATCTATTTTTTTTGACATCATGGTCTTAACTATTGCTTTTTCATCATCATATCGTTCGTTTGATTGAGATACAAGTACACTATATCCGTTTTCATGAGCTATACTTTCTATACCACCGATAACAGAAGCAAAGAAATGACGATCGATACGTGGAACAATTACTCCAATGACAAAGCCTTTTCCTGTTCGTAAATGATGAGCTACTGGGTCTGGATGATAATTCATTTTTTTTGCTAATTCCAAAACCGCAGCTTTCATTTTTGCACTAATTCTCGGATGATTTTGTAAAGCTCTCGATACGGTAGAGGCTGAAGTGTTTAATTCTTTAGCCAAATCATTGATAGTAACTTTATGTATTCCAGACATCTTCTTTATCTTTTAATAAATTTTGTAGCGACCCATTTATTTTTCTCTATATAATTTTCAAATTTCAGGTCGCATTTCTCAGCTTCTTCCTTAATTACAGGGATGTCATCTACATAAAACCCACTGAAATATATTTCTGATCCAGAATGCATACATCGTACATAGACGTGCATATCATTTAATAAAATATTACGATTGATATTGGCATATATGATATCATATGTTTCGTTTCCTAATAATTCTACCCCTCCTAATTTTACAGAAATATCTGAAACATTATTTAATGCAATATTCTCTACTGCATTTTCGTAAGCAAAGGGGTCTATATCTATGGCTGTTATTTTGTCAGCACCCCGTTTTGCTGCTAAAATAGCTAAAACAGCTGTACCACATCCCATATCTAATACTTTTTTCCCTGAAACATTCCCTTTCAATATACTGGTAAGTATCAGACTTGTTGTTTCATGATGACCTGTCCCAAATGCCATTTTGGGATCGATAATAATGGAATATTTTGCTTGTGGTATATTCTTGTGATGAGTACTGTATATGACACATTCATTATCTATAACAATAGGCTGGAAATAGTTTTTTTCCCATTCCTCATTCCAATTTTTCCCTTTGATTGATTCTATTACATAACTTATGGTTGCATTGAATGGAAAGTTTTCAATAACAGACTCTAACTTTTCTTTATTGAATAAGGATGTTTGAATATAAGCATCTAATCCTGTCGCTGTCTGAACAAAACTCTCAAATCCTATGTCTGCAAGTAATGCAGATAAAATATCCGATACCGTTTCGGAATATGGTGTAATCTGGACTTTTACATTAATATAATCATTCATTCTTTCTTGTTTTACTATATCTTATTTTTGTATTATCCGTTGTCCTGCATATATTTTTGAAACAAATTTTCAACTTTTCATTTTTTTCATCAATCTGGGATATACGATGTTTTTTACGTGCCCATAATTGGGTTGTAATTGCAAGACTTTTTGGTACATCTTTTCGGCTTCAATATAATTTTCATTTTTTTCTTCGACAAGACCTATAGTTGTAAGTAACTGTATGTACATCCAATTATTCTTTATATATCCATCATGACTTTCCATATATTTCAAGGCTTTTTGGTAGCCTGCTAATGCCTTGTCTTTATCTCCTCCAAACATAGATGGCATATAGAAAAGTATATTGGAATACAAGATATTTACATAAGGGTCATTAGGATTTAGAGATATTGACTTTTTTGCCTTGGACATCATACCTTTAGCCAATGTTGCTGCTTTTATTGGAGAGAGAGCTATTTGGTATCCAGTAAGGTTTGCCATCAGCCCTAATAATAAAGCATCATTCGGCGTTTGTTTGTACATTTGATTTGCCAAAGCCAAGGCATTTGCCAATACTCTTTCCGCATCGTCTTTTCTTTTTTTATCCAACAAATGTCCCACAAGACCATAATAGTAAGTCAGTGTTTCAAGTTGACAATCATGGTTCTGCCATTCTGGGTCTTTCGAAATTTTATTAATCAAGATTTCCCACTGGGGCATTTTACCATTGATATACATATTAAATGCTGTTGCTTTGTAGTCAATATTAGCAGCTTGAATTAAAGATATGGACAAAAACCATAATATTACTAAACTTGATGCTATTTTTTTCATTTTATATTTTTTATTTCTCTCCAATTATAAAATTGGAACTGAATAATAGGCAGCAAAGATAATATTTTGCTCGAAAAAGAAGAAATTATTGAATACAAACCCTGGCAACAAGTTATCATCCTAAAATTTTATATATATCAGAATGCTATTTTAAAAGTTTATTAAGAGTACTGATTAGTTCTTTCCCTTTTAAATCTTTTGCAATTATAATTCCTTGGGGATTTACTAAAACCGTATGTGGTATCCCCTGAATGGCATATAGCATAATCGCGTTGGAATCCCATCCTTTTAAATCGGACATTTGAGGCCATGAAATTTTCATGTCATTTATATATTCTACCCATTCATTTTTGTTATTATCAAATGATACACCAACAATTTCAAAATTTTTATTCTTGAAACGGTCGTATATTTTTATTAATTCTGGCATTTGTTTACAACAAGGTGCACACCATGATGCCCAAAAATCAATTAGAACATATTTTCCCTTTTGAATGTAGTCAGATAAAGTAACAGGACTACCACTCGGAGTTTGCATCTTCAAATTGATATAAGGCATACCGATTTCTACATTTTTGTTCATAGATAACAATTTTGAAAATGTCTGAATTGCAGGGTTATGTTCGAAAAATTCTCCCCCATTTGCAATAATCTCTTTTTGGGTTTCGGGAGGAAAAAGAAAACTGTTCTGGATAAATAAATATACACCAGAAATATTGTTGGTATTGTTCAAAATATAGTTTCGCGTCAAATCTTTTAGTTGTGTTTCATATCCTCCAAATTCTTTCTGCAATCTAACAAACAAACTATCTGTTAATTGTCCCTTTACGTATGTTGTGACATATTGCCGGCTCAGCTGTTCTAGTTTTATATCGAGAAATGACCTATCATCCATATAGTTTTGGAATTTATCATTTAATTCTGTGCCTGAAATAGAAGATAATGTATCTATTCGGGCTCTTAAATTTCCATTTTCAAGAATAAAAAGAAGTGGGGTAAAAGGAAGTTTATCTTTACCCGATATGGAGATAAGAGCCATTGTTGCGGTATCTTGCCTACCTTTAAATGAAAAATGTCCATCTTTGATGTGGGCACTGTCAATATTTATAAACGACTGCCCCTGCTGCTTTTGCAAAATAACGATATCGCCATTAGCAATAGGATCGATAGTACCTTCTATATTATAGTTATCGGAACAAGATAATGTTATAGTCAATATCAATATTCCTGATATTATTTTTGAATACATAGTTTACCTTTTTTAATTTATGTATTCAAAACAAAATAATAAGGAATAAAGTTTTTAAGAATTTGTAAATTAACTATGTATAAAAGAGAATATAATATGAAATTTAGCGGCGGAATATATTCCGGATTTTTCGAAACATCCGAAATCCAAACATAAGACCATCAAATATTGCGACACTTTTAGCGAATGTACCCATGAAAGATGAAGTTGTAGCTTGGCGCGAAAACGGTGCAGTCAGCTGATGATAAGATTCTTGCAATTTTACTTGTTGCTCGGCAATTTGATTTTTTAAATTCCGTTTGTAAGATACTAAAGAATCAAATGTAATTTTTCCATTTTTGTCGCTCAGGTTCATTGTTCAGAATTTTGTTTGTCAGAATCTATCAAAAATAAGCCTGCTAAAAATCTTACAATTGGATTTATTATCAATTGTTTCCTGAAGAAAAAGGAAATAATTAATAATAAAAGAGGAATACATCCGATAATTAAAAAACTAACAGTTAATCCTCCTACATGAGGAGCCAATATATACGCAAATGCAAAAAGAAAATAAAATAGTGCAGCTGTTCCTAATATTACAAACAGCATGAGTAGTAAAAATGCAGTGACTAATACTGTAAGTTTTTCTACTCCTTCTACTTTTAATAAGTCCCGTTGTAATATGAGGTATTTTTTTATTTCGGAAATTATTCGGTGAACAGATGATTGTTTAGTATCCACTTCGGGCATTACGATTGATTTTTATTAGGATTATTTCATTTTCACTATCAATAATTTGAATCAAGTGTATTAAATTTATCCGGCATTACAATACCATCTTATAATGCCGGATATAATTCGGCAGATATTTATTCTTCACTGCCTCCACTAATTTCGGTTGCAATTTGGTCAACAAGCTCATCCATCTCTTTGCGATTGAGTTTTATACCCTTTTCACGTAAAATACGAACAATGCGTTGACGAGTATCAATTCCTTTTTCTGGAGCAAATAAAATGCCCAACGTAGCACCAACAGCGGCACCTCCTAAAAATGCAAATAAAGCTGATAAATTTTTCATAACTATGATTTTTAGTGTTATTACAAATATACGCAAAAAACAAGAGTATATACCTCATTTGTTCAGAAATATGTCACTTTTTTTAATATATTTTATTTCCTCCTTATTTATATGCGGTAAGTTAAAATTATCTGTAATTTTAACTAAAAGAGCTGTATCTAAATATAACGAAAATATGGATTTGTATTATCTTTGTACTTTTTATAAAATGGATGCCTAATTATGTCAGAGAACAATATCTTTATAAAAGGAGCAAGAGTAAATAATCTAAAAAACATAGATATTGAAATTCCAAGAAATAAATTAGTTGTGATTACGGGATTATCTGGCTCAGGTAAGTCTTCATTGGCTTTTGATACTCTATATGCAGAAGGCCAACGTCGCTATGTGGAAAGTTTGTCTGCATATGCCAGACAATTTTTGGGGCGTATGAGTAAACCTGAGTGTGATTTTATAAAAGGTATTCCACCAGCTATAGCCATAGAACAAAAAGTCAATACCCGCAATCCTCGTTCGACAGTAGGAACCTCTACAGAAATTTATGATTATCTACGATTACTTTATTCTCGTATTGGAAAGACCATCTCTCCAGTTTCAGGGAAAGAGGTAAAGAAGCATCAAGTTGAAGATGTTGTTAAATGTATGCTTTCTTATCCCGAAGGTACACGTTTTGCAATATTGACCTCTATTCATTTACCTGAGGGGCGATCGTTGAATGCGCAATTGGATATTTTGTTGAAAGAAGGTTACAATCGAATAGAATATCAGGACAAAATACTTAGAATCGAAGAGATAAAAAATAATACAGGCAATTTTGACGAGGGAAGTATAAGATTATTGATAGACCGTTTGAGTTGCTCTTCAAACAATGATACAATAAGCCGATTATCTGATTCTGTAGAAACAGCATTTTTTGAAGGAGGCGGAGAATGTATTGTAAAATTCTATATATCAAATAATAAGACTGAGGAACATCTTTTTTCTAAACGATTCGAAGCTGATGGAATTATTTTTGAAGAGCCAAATGATTTGATGTTCAGTTTCAATAGTCCGGTGGGTGCATGCCCTACCTGTGAGGGATTTGGTAAAGTTATCGGTATAGATGAAGATTTGGTAGTACCCAATAAAGCTTTATCAATATATGAGGATGCTGTTGTTTGCTGGCGAGGAGAAAAAATGGGCGAATGGAAAAAAGAGCTTGTTCGTGTTTCTGAAAAAATAGGTTTTCCCATTCATCGACCATATTATCAATTGACATCAAAGCAAAAAGAATTATTATGGAACGGGAATGAATATTTTGAAGGAATAAATGATTTTTTTCGCATGTTGGAAGAAAATCAATATAAAATTCAATATAGAGTAATGCTAGCTCGATATCGGGGGAAAACATTATGTCCGAATTGCAAAGGAAGTAGGCTGAAGCCTCAAGCTCAATATGTCAAAGTTGGAGGTAAATCTATTTCAGAATTGGTACAATTACCGATTACTGAATTGAAAGTTTTTTTTGACGAACTTATGCTGGATGAATACGACACGTCCGTTGCAAAGCGATTATTAACCGAGATAAACAGTCGTATTACATTTCTTCTTGATGTGGGTTTGGGATATTTGACACTTAATCGTTTATCTTCTACCTTATCTGGAGGGGAAAGTCAGCGGATAAATTTGGCTACATCATTAGGTAGTAGTTTGGTAGGGTCTCTTTACATACTAGATGAGCCCAGTATCGGATTACATTCTCGAGATACTGGATTATTGATACAAGTATTACGAAAATTACAAAATTTAGGGAATACGGTTATTGTTGTAGAGCATGATGAAGATATAATAAAAGCTGCTGATTATATTATAGATATAGGGCCGAAAGCTGGTAGATTAGGTGGTGAAGTCGTATACCAAGGTGATTTGTCAAATTTAAAGAGGGCATCGAAAAGCTATACTGTTCGGTATCTGACAGGTGAAGAAATCATAGATATACCTGAATACAGGCGACCGTGGAATATGTCAATCAATATTGAAGGTGCAGCTCATAATAATCTAAAAAATATAAATGTTTCATTTCCTTTACAAGTAATGACTGTGGTGACGGGAGTTAGTGGTTCTGGCAAATCTTCATTGGTCAGAGATGTTCTTTTTAAGGCATTATCACGTTATTATGATGAGGGAAGTGAATTGCCGGGAACATATAATAAACTTTCTGGAGATATCGACTTTATGAAACATATCGAGTTTGTCGATCAAAATCCTATTGGTAAATCATCCCGTTCAAATCCTGCTACATATTTAAAGGCTTATGATGAAATCCGAAAATTATTTGCAGAACAACAGGGAGCAAAACAAATGGGGTTTACCCCAGCTTATTTTTCCTTTAACGTAGAAGGTGGGCGCTGTGAAGAGTGTAAAGGTGAAGGTACGATTACTGTGGAAATGCAATTTATGGCAGATATTACATTGGAATGTGAAAGTTGCCATGGAAAAAGATTTAAGCAAGAGGTGTTGGAAATCGAATATCATGGAAAAAATATCAATGATGTCTTGGATATGACAATAAATCAGGCAATTGAATTCTTTTCTGCATATCCGGGTAATACTGAAAATAAAATTATTAAAAGGTTACAACCGTTGCAAGATGTAGGATTAGGTTACATAAAGTTAGGGCAATCATCTTCTACTCTTTCTGGTGGTGAAAACCAAAGAGTTAAGTTGGCATACTTTTTAAGTAATGAAAAATTGGAGCCTACGATTTTTATATTTGACGAACCTACAACCGGACTACATTTTCATGATATAAAGACTTTATTGAAAGCATTTAATGCATTGATAGATAAAGGCCATACTGTGATTATAATTGAGCATAATATGGATGTTATCAAATGTGCCGATTATATCATAGATATAGGGCCTGAAGGTGGAGATAAAGGTGGTTATCTGGTTTGTGCGGGTACACCTGAAGATATTGCAAATTGTTCTAATTCCTATACCGGAAAATTCTTAAAAGAGAAGTTGGCATGATACGATAATTTCTACATAAAATAAGGCCCGGGACTATCAAGTATTCCCGGGCCTTATTTTATGTAGATTACTTTTATCTAATGCGATCCATAGATTTTACCAAATCATCATCTTGTTTTATTTTTTTCATAGCTAAATAATCCAAAATCAAGGCGGCAATAGGCATTGTTAAAGACGCCTCCAATGCGATACTTTGAGCAGCAAGGTCATTCTGTATAGTCCACCAATAAATAAAAAAGACCAAATAAAAAGCTAATATCAATAAAAAGTTAAATTGACAACATCGTATTTGTAATGGTCTTTTCTTGTAAAAGAAAATGGATATAAATGCCAATATACCTGAAAGAGATAAAAGTGTTGTGAGTGACCAAGTTGTAACAGCTGTAAATGAAGGTTCTCCCAAAGAAACTACACCATATGACATAAACTCAAAAGATGCATTTGCTGTATTGAAACTTGCCAAGGGCATGAAAATTAATGTAATCATTAAGGCCGCTACAATTAATAAAAATATAGATTGAATTCTTTGTATCATAATAATATTTGAGTAAATATTGTTTTATCTATTCAACATAATTATAAGATAAATGTTGATTGTTGACAATAGATTATAATTTTGCTTTGTTTAACATTTAACAGATTATATTCAATTTGTTCAAAACTTCACGTATTTTTTCAAATGTGGTTATCCGGGTCGGAACTAATGGTAATCGTAATTTATTTTGAATGTATCCCATTACACTTAGAATACTTTTTACCCCTGCAGGATTTCCGTCTACAAACAAAAGTTCGAATAGTTCAGTAAAACGATGGTGAATCTGAAGGGCATTGTCGTAATCTCCATTTAGTGCCAATCGTACCATACGACTAAATTCTTTAGGAAATGCATTTCCTATAACAGAAATTACCCCGACAGCTCCTAACGTAATTAACGGGAATGTTATACCATCGTCACCTGAAATAACCATGAAGTCTTTCGGTTTATGCTTTATAATATCATCCATTTGAGTGATATTTCCTGAAGCTTCTTTAATAGCTACGATATTGTCAAATTCGTTCGCTAATCTTAGAGTCGTTTGCGCAGTCATATTTACACCTGTACGTCCCGGGACATTATACAAAATAACAGGTAGTTTTGTTGCTGAAGCAATCGCTTTATAATGTTGATAAATCCCCTCTTGAGAGGGTTTATTATAGTAAGGTACTACAGATAAAATTGCATCGACTCCTGTGAAATTTTTATTTTTTAATGTGTCTACGATTCCTTTAGTATTATTCCCCCCAAGTCCCAACACAATGGGCACGCGTCCTTTTATTCGTTCGATAACCAATTGTAGAATTTTGTCTTTTTCTTCTTCTGTCAGGGTGGGTGTTTCTGCTGTGGTTCCTAATACAACAAGATAATCCACACCATTCTTAATCTGGTATTCAATTAGCCTGGAAAGAGCATCATAGTCTACTGATTCGTCTTCTTTGAAAGGGGTAATCAGGGCTACGCCCATTCCTTTTAAATTAATTTGTGTCATATATCCTTTTGATTCAAAAAGTCTAATTAAGCGGCCTCAAAATTACGAATTATTATTTTTTATATCAATGCTCTTCCAATAAAAAAACAAATTTTTAGCTAACTCATACGATGAATTTTCATCTAAAGGTTTTAGCATAAAATCAAAGAGAGGGAGCTCTCCTTTTTCTATTCCAATTTTCATCGTTGCCATTGAGATACTTAATAGATATAACAGAGGCAGAAATTCTTGAGTGGTTAAATCACAAACAACTGACGGGCGAATACTAATAAAGCGTTTCACTATTTCTTTATTAGGAAGCATCTTTTGCTTAACTGTATTTTCAGCTCGTATTTCGATAATAGAAACAGCCGGGTATTCCGGGTCAATCGGAATACCTGCAATATTCAATACGACTATTGAAGCTTGTATTCCCTCCAATAAGAAACTTTGCATCAGAGGTTTTAGTTCTTCTAATTGCCCCTGTTCAACCATAAAAGTTATAGCGTCAACATCTCTATAATCCAAAAATCTCTTTTTCCGCTTTATTGTCGAGCGTTTTAATTGTTTTTTTATTTCTCTTTTAATTAAATATGACAGCATATTTTATGGTTTTTCATTTGTAAAGAGTCATGATTGTATCATTTCCAAAAAGTCAGTCTCCGAGATTATTTTTATTCCCAATTTTTTTGCTTTCTCAAGTTTTGCCGGCCCCATGTTTTCGCCTGCTAATAAATATGAGGTTTTAGCAGATACTGATCCTGTATTCTTCCCTCCGTTCTGCTCTATTAATAATTTATACTCGTCACGTGAATGATGATTAAATGTACCACTAATAACAATAGTAGCACCCTTTAATCTATCCGATTGATTTTCTAATCTTTCTCGGGAAAGCGCAAATTGCAACCCTGCATCTTTTAGTCGGGATATAAGGCTTAGATGGCCTTCTTTCTCAAAATATTTATGTATGCTTTGTGCTATTTTGATTCCTATTTCATCGACAGATATTAAATCCTCTTCTGAAGCATTCATTAAGGCATCGATGTTTATAAAAGCATTTGCTAACTTTTTTGCAACAGTCTCTCCTACAAAACGAATACCTAAAGCAAAAAGAACACGTTCGAATGGAACATTCCTTGAATTTTCGATAGCCTCGACTATATTTTTTGCCGACTTTTCCCCCAATCTTTCTTGCTCGGCAATTTCATTTTCCTTTAAATGATACAGGTCTGATACGTCTTTTAGCCATCCAATACGGTAAAAAAGGTCTATTGTTTCCGGTCCCAAACCATCTATATTCATCGCCTTCCGACTGATAAAATGCTCAATTTTACCTTTTATCTGAGGAGGACAACCGTCTTCATTTGGACAATAGTGTGCAGCTTCTCCTTCATATCTGATTAATGGTGTGTTACATTCCGGACAGCGCTTTATAAAATGAACCTTCTCACCGATTAGCATTCTTGTATCCTTATCGACCCCCGTTATTTTAGGAATGATTTCTCCCCCCTTTTCGACATATACCATATCACCAATATGTAAATCAAGAGACTGAATAATGTCGTCATTGTGTAAAGATGCCCTTTTGACAATGGTTCCTGATAGTTGTACTGGTTCGAGATTGGCTACGGGAGTAATTGTTCCCGTACGTCCAACCTGGTAAGACACAGAATTCAATCGTGTTATAGCTCGTTCTGCTTGGAATTTATAAGCAATGGCCCATCGTGGAGATTTTGCTGTATAACCCAAATTTTTCTGTTGTAAAAGAGACGATACTTTGAATACTATACCATCAGTTGCAACAGGCAAATTCTTTCGGTTAATATCCCAATAATCGATGAAACTCATCATATCATCGAGCGTATCACAGACCTTCATTGCATCAGAAATCTTAAATCCCCAACTACGAGCTATTTGCAAGTTTTCATAATGACTATCTGACGGAAGTCCATCACCTAATATATAGTACAAATATGCATCTAAATTTCGAGAAGCTACAACTGCAGAATTTTGAGATTTAAGAGTTCCGGCCGCAGCATTACGAGGATTGGCAAAGAGAGGTTCTTCCTGTCTCTCCCGTTCTTCATTCAATGCTTCGAATACAGTCCAAGGCATAAGGATTTCACCTCTTATTTCAAATTCCTTTGGATAATTGCTTCCTCTCAATTGCAAAGGAATACTTCGGATGGTCTTTACATTTTCAGTGACATCATCTCCCCTGACACCATCACCTCGGGTAACAGCACGTACCAATTTCCCATTGATATAAGTAAGAGAAATCGATGTCCCATCATATTTCAATTCTCCTACGATTTTGAAATTATCGTTCAGTCCACTTTTAACACGTTCATAGAAAGCTTCTACCTCTTCTTTTGTATAGGTGTTACCCAAAGAAAGCATCGGATATTTATGTTCGACTTGAGAAAATGATTTATTTATATCATTTCCCACTCTTTGAGTTGGAGAATTCGGATCATTAAATTCGGGATATTTTTCTTCCAGTTTTTGTAATTCGTCCATCATCATATCAAAGTCTCGGTCTGATATAGTTGGTGAATTACATACATAATAGTTATAATTATGCTCATTAAGCTTTTGCCTGAGCTCGTCAATTTTATTTTTTATTTCATCCATCAGAATTATATTTCTCTTATGCAAATATAGAGAAAAACTGTTTATCGCATATTTTTGTTCTATTTATTCTTCATAAAAAAGAAACAAATAAAAAGATTGCGTAGCCCGATTCAAAAAGTTAATTTTGCGCAAAAGAAAAATTGATTACATGCGCATTGATATCATTACAGTCTTACCGGAATTGCTCGATAGTCCCTTGAACTGTTCTATATTGAAAAGAGCCCAAGACAAAGGCCTGGCAGAAATTTTTGTCCATAATCTTCGAGATTATTCAACCAATAAGCATCGGCGAGTAGATGATTACCCTTTCGGAGGAACGGCAGGAATGGTGATGCAGATAGAACCTGTTGATAGGGCTATTAGTAAACTAAAAAGTGAACGCATTTACGATGAAGTAATATTTACCTCCCCCGATGGAGAGCAATTTAAACAGTCTATGGCGAATCGCTTGTCTATGGCTGGAAATTTGATAATTTTGTGTGGTCATTATAAAGGAATAGATTACCGTATCCGGGAACACCTTATAACAAAAGAGATAT